>Ga0256405_10001678_pt1 | contig 58354 bp, 41 predicted proteins | sample RumenRJG_02DNA_FD_189096 | JGI IMG/M metagenome (GOLD analysis project Ga0256405, IMG submission 189096) | Bovine rumen microbial communities from Lethbridge, Alberta, Canada - RJG_02 | ecosystem: Host-associated > Mammals > Digestive system > Stomach > Rumen | place: Canada: Alberta... | reverse complement strand
TAAACTTCAATCAAGTCTTACGCAAAATTGATGATGAAGTTAATATTCAAAAATATTTAAATAATCTTAAATAACATATTGCACCTGAGATAACATCAAAGGTGCTTTTCAAATCATCCTTATCTAGCTTCTTCATTAGAGCACACCTGCTATGGATGATTTTATAGATGCAACCTTTTATTATTCGATAAAAAACTAGCGCTTATGTTGTAATTTTGTCTAAGACATGATATAATGTCCTTGAAAAATTAAAAATGTCCAAGAGGTATAGTCATGAATATTGGAAAAGAAAATGAAATTATAGAATTCAAGAAGACAACTGCTGAAATTAAAGAAGGGTTACAATCAATTTCTGCTATATTAAATAAACATCAAAAAGGATATTTATATTTTGGAGTAAGAGATAATGGAGATGTAATTGGTCAAGATATTGGAAAAGAAACATTGAGAGATATTTCAAAAGCTATAAGATCTAGGATTAAACCCGAATGTGAATTTGAAGTTAATGAAAAATCATCAGATGATGGAAGAACTTTTATTGAGGTCTATTTTAGTGGTAATAGAGTTCCATACTCTGCTGATGGAAAGTACTTTTTAAGATTTTCAGATGAAGACAAACAAATGACAAATCAAGAATTAGATAAATTTTTTCAAGATTTAAAAAAAGATTATTCTTCATGGGAAAAAGATGATTCAAATGTTTCTTTAAATGATGTAGATGAAAAATTGTTGAGAGATGAAGTTAATAGAGGCTTTTCTAATAAAAGAATTCCTTTTGAATATAGTGATTCGATTGATGTTTTAAAAAAGTTTGGCCTAATTTCTGCTTCTAAAGATACATTAAATAATGCTGGCAATGTATTATTTTCGAAAAATAAGCCTATACTGTTAAAACTTGCTACATTCGCAACTGACACAAAAGATACTTTCTTAAAATTAGAACATTTCGAAGGGAACATTTATGAATGTATAGAACAAGCTTTGACTTATATATTAAGTTCTATTGAGTGGAAGATAATTTTAGATGGCTCTGCTCAAAGAAAAGAATATCCAGAAATTCCTCAAAAAGCTTTAAGAGAAATCATTGTTAATGCATTCTGTCATGCTAAATACGATTCAAATACAGCGTTTGAAATAAATGTATTTAGAGATAGAGTTACCATATATAGTCCGGGCTTTTTTCCAAATGGATATACTCCTGAAGATTTTGCAATCAAACATGAAGAACCTATTATGTTAAACCCTAAAATTATAAATGTATTATTTAAAACATGTGAAATAGAATCATTCGGATATGGTTTTGATAATGCGTTTAAAGAATGTAAGCTTGCTAAAGTTAAATATGAATATGAAAATACTAAATCAGGATTTAAATTTACATTCTATCGACCTCTAGGACAAAAATATGTCCAAGATCAAATGACCAAGACAGAAACAAAGGTCTTATCAGCTATAAAGAAAAATAATTATGCTAGAATTAGTGAAATTGCTAAAGCAATAGAGAAAAGTGACAAAACAGTTTCAAGAGCTATTAAGAAGTTGAAAGAATTAAAATATATTGAACGTGTAGGCGATGATTATAATGGTTATTGGAAAGTTCTCGAAAGATAAAAACGCCACTAGAAGTTACTCTAGTAGTGCCATTTAAGAGCAGTTATTATTCTATATCATCCTTATCTAACCTCTTCATTAGAGCACGCTTGCTATGGATGATTTTATGCAAAATTATTCTTAAAAAATATTGCCTATTCTATCGTAATTATGGGCTAAATATGAAATACTTTTAGTATGTTTTATGAAGGTGGTGAAGTCTGTGTCAGATAATGAAATAATAGTACCTGAATTAAATAATGAAACTATCGAATCAATGATTTATGTTGTTCGTGGTGAAAAAGTAATGCTTGATTTTGAACTTGCAAAAATATATGGATATGAAACAAGAACTTTTAACCAACAAGTGAATCGTAATATAGAAAAATTTCCTAGCGATTTTATGTTTAAATTAACTAGACCTGAGGTAGATTCAATCTTGATGTCACAAAATGTGATTTCAAGTTGGGGCGGTTCAAGAAAACTACCTTATGCATTCACTGAACAAGGTATCTATATGCTCATGACGGTGCTAAAAGGCGATTTAGCTATAAAACAAAGCTTAGCATTGGTACGTGCTTTTAAGCAAATGAAAGATTATATTGTTGAGAATAAAGGTTTGCTTACAACAAATGAAACCATAAAACTTACTAACTTAGTTAATAATCATTCAAAAAGACTTGCTAGTGTTGAAGAAAAATTAGAAATAGTAATGGATAATTTTATAGATCCGTCTACATATAAGCATTATCTTATTTTAGATGGAGAGAAGATAGAAGCTGATATTGCTTATCAATCTATATATAAATTAGCTAAACATTCAGTTTATGTAATAGACGATTATATTGATATAAAAACATTACAATTATTAAAATGTTGTAATCCTAATATTGATATTATTTTATTTACTGATAATAAAAGTAAAAACAATTTAAATTCAAGTTTCATTAATGATTTTAAAAATGATACTGGATTTAACCTAACAATAAAGAAAAATAATAATAGATTTCATGATAGATATATTGTTATAGATTATAATACTAAATCTGAATTAATTTATCACTGCGGAGCATCAAGTAAAGATGCAGGAAAAAGAATAACTACTATTACTAAAATTGAAGAAAAAGAATTATATAAATCATTAATTGATGAAATATTAAATAATGATGATTTAAACATATAAAAACACCACTAGAAGTTATTCTAGTAGTGCTTGTGGTAGGTTCTGACTTATAAGAACCTATTTATATCTCTATATGACCTACGCCATTATAGTAGATATCAACTTGTTGAGTCTTTACGCCATCAATCTTAACTTGGTGGTGTATGACAAGTCACGATGGTTGGATAAACTTCAATGAAGTCTTACGCAAAATTGATGATGAAGTTAATATTCAAAAATATTTAAATAATCTTAAATAACATATTGCACCTGAGATAACATCAAAGGTGCTTTTCAAATTGATCGTTATTATAATTTTAGCATATCGACACGATAAAGTTTTTACGATAGAGACTTTGGTTTAAGGTTTTGCGACGATCACGTATCGCCCGACGAGTTTAAGTTTAAAACGAAAACCCCGTTTTTATTTAAAAAGTTACGAAAATTCGATATTGACAAGCCTAGATTTTTACGATAAAATAAAGTATACTTTAGATTTTCGTAAAAAAGGAGAGAATATGGATTATATTCATCGTGAACTTGAAAGAAAATTTTTAAAGATGAGCGGGTTTTTTAAAGCGGTTTTGGTAACCGGTGCAAGACAAGTCGGAAAAACTACGATGTTAAAACAGTTGGCAAAGGGGACGAATAGAACTTACGTTACTCTTGATAACTCTTTGGTTAGAGATTTGGCAAAAAAAGATCCGGTGCTGTTTTTTCAAACTTACAAATTGCCGATTTTGATCGACGAAGTACAAAAGGCGCCCGAACTATTTTCTCAAATAAAAATCATTTGCGACGAAAGCGAAGAAAACGGCTTGATTTGGATGACGGGTTCTCAACAGTACGGGTTGATGAAAAACGTAAGAGAATCGCTGGCGGGTAGGGTCGGAATACTCGAACTTTACGGTTATTCTCAACGCGAAAAGAGACGAGTCGAATTTTCGGACGAACTCGATTTTTCTTTGCCTACTTTGCAAGCAAGACAAAAAATGGTAGAAAAAAACGACGTTACGAAGATATTCAAGCATATTTGGGAAGGCGGTATGCCCCAAGTTTACGGTTGCGACGTAGAGAATAGAGACGAGTACTTTAACGCTTATATCGAAACGTACTTGTTAAGAGACGTCGCGGAAGTCGGCGGAATAGTCGATAGCGTGAGATTTCGTAAATTCTTGGCGGCGTGTGCGGCGCTTACGGCTCAACAATTAAATTATTCTACTCTCGCCGAGGCTGCGGAAATAAGTCCGCCCACGGCAAAAGCGTGGCTTGAAATTTTGCAAGGACTTAACGTGATATACCTACTGCCGCCATACTCGAATAACGCTTTAAAAAGACTTACCAAGACCCCTAAATTATATTTTTACGACACCGGTCTTTGTTCCCATCTTTCTCTTTGGTTGACACCCGAAACCTTGATGCAAGGCGCGGCAAGCGGAGCGTTTTTTGAAAATTACGTGGTAATGGAATTGGTAAAGAATTACGCATATACCAAAACAAAAGCCAATTTGAGTTATTTTAGAGACGATAATTCAAAAGAAATCGACTTGATAGTGGAAGAAAACGGAACGGTTTTTCCGCTTGAAATAAAAAAATCCGCCAATCCGGATATACGAGAGATAAAAAAGTTTGCGGTATTGGACAAAACGGAATTAAAAAGGGGAAACGGCGGTATCGTATGTATGTGCGAAGAGCCTTTGCCGATAGATGAAAAAAACAGTTTTATACCGTGTAATTTGATTTAAAACGAATAAAAGGGGCTGTTAAGAAACGCAAGTTTAGAAACAGCCTTTTTTTGATGTTTTTTACTTTTTTTTGTAAAATATCCCCATAAAGGAGATATTTTATGCCATATTTTTATCCTATTCAACAAAGTTTCTTCTTTCGCTCCAATAAAACGATGAAGGAACTATCTTTTTTGATTAAAACTATTTCACGCTCGGTGAAATCAAATCAGTCCATCCTTAACCCGAACAAAGCGAGGATTTCACCGCGAAGCGATTTCACCCGAACAAAGTGAGGATTTTGCCCGACCGAAGGACGGATTTAGTTAAAAAGGGATGTTAAGAAAAACTCGCGTTTCTTAACATCCCTTTTTTTATTTTTAAAGGCTTTTATTATGGGTTTTGCCGTTTTTATTCGGTAGGGGCAAGACGTTCGGGGTCAGGCGGATTCCACTATCATTTTGTCCGCTACGAGCGCGATAAATTCCCCGTTGGTGGGTTTTTCGTTACTGTTGTAGACCTTTATCCCAAAAAGGTGATTTATGTTTTCTATTTTGCCCTTATTCCAAGCGACTTCGATAGCGTGGCGTATCGCTCGCTCAACTTTGCTTGCCGTCGTGTCGAATCTTTCGGCAACTTCGGGATAGAGTTTTTTGGTGATACTGTTTATAATATCCGGACTGTCTATGGCGATTTTGATGGCTTCTCTTAAATATTGATACCCTTTAATGTGCGCGGGTATGCCTACCGATATAAATATATTGGCAAGCCTTTCGTCCAAAGTGCGGTCGGTTTTTATTGGTTTTCTTTGCGGTTTCTCGGCAAACAAGTCCATTATGCGGTTTTTAAGCGCGCCGACGTTTAACGGTTTGGTCATATAATACTTTGCGCCCGCCCTTAACGCTCCCGTTATAAATTCGTCCCCGATGGGTAAAGACGTGGCGATGACGTTTACGGATATATCTCTTTCTTTTAATTCGTTTAGTACTTCTATCCCGTCGAGATTTGGCATCACAAGATCCAATATCATAACTTGGGGTTTTTCTTTCGCGCACTCGTTCAACGCGCTAGCGCCGTCGTAACATACGGACACGTCAAAGAGTTCGTATTTGTCCAACTCGTTTTTAAGTTCGGCGCAGTAATTAACGTTGTCGTCTACGATAAGCACGTTTATTTTCTTCATATATCCTCCTTACGCGGTAATTCCGCAAAACAATCACATTATAGCAAATATTTGGAATTTCTCCCGAAAGAGCGAGTATCGAAAGACGTAGAAACCCCACTATTTTTGTCGAAAAAAGTAATAATCGGTCGAACGCGGTGCAAAAACTATCAAAGGACGGTTCGTTTTTGGCAAATAATCAATAATCGTCGAGAAAAAAAGAGAAATAGCGGTCGGGTTTAAAGCGTTTATTTTCGCCCTTTCACGACCCTTGTCGCACACGCTACGACTTGACAAGATAAGTATAATTGTTTTATTATATTATTATGGCAAAATAGCGCCGTAGGGCGATATTTAGCATTGATTTTTAGTTATTAACTTTAGGAGGATATACAATGTATTGGGCAGACGAAATTGCCGAAAAGATCATCAAAGCCAATCCCGATAAAGAAGAGTACGTTTGCGCCGCGGGTATCAGTCCCTCGGGCTCGGTACATATCGGTAATTTTAGAGACGTTGCTACGAGTTTGTTCGTCGTTAAAGCCTTGATAAACAAGGGTAAAAAAGCCAAATTGCTTTTCTCTTGGGACGAGTACGACAGGCTGCGTAAAGTTCCCGCAAACGTCGCGGCGGTACAAAGCGGATACGAAGAGTATATCGGCAAACCTTACGTGGACGTTCCCGATCCTTTTGGCGATATGAGTTCTTACGCCGAGCGTTTCGAGACCGAGTTTGGCGAGTCTATCAAGGAATTCGGTATCGATCTCGACTATCGCTATCAAGCCGAAATGTACAGAAGCGGTAAGTATCAAAAACAGATCTTGCACTCTTTAAAGGAAAGAAAACGCATTTTCGATATTTTAGCGTCCCACCGTACCCAAGCGGTAGAAGAAGGGGAAAGAGACGCTTATTATCCCGTAAGTATATATTGCGACTGTTGCGGTAAAGATACGACTAAAATAACGTCTTATTCGGACGACACCCAAAAGGCGGAATATAAGTGCGCTTGCGGACACGTAGGCGAGTTTGATTTTAACGTAAACCACAACTGTAAATTGGCGTGGAAGGTAGACTGGCCCATGCGTTGGGCTTACGAAGGCGTAGACTTCGAGCCGGGTGGCAAGGATCACGCAAGTCCCAACGGCAGTTACGACACGTCAAAGGATATAGCAAAAGAGATATTCGGATATAAACCCCCCGTATTTCAAGGTTACGAGTTTATAGGTATAAGGGGTACGACGGGCAAAATGTCGGGTAGTTCGGGTCTAAACCTTACCCCCGCGACCTTGTTAAAACTCTATCAACCCGAGATAATTTTGTGGTTGTACGCTAAAACCGAACCTTTAAAGGCTTTCGATTTTTGTTTTGACGACGGCATTTTAAGACAATATTTCGAGTTTGACAAAATGCTTACCGACGTAAGAGAAGGTAAAGCCGGCGACGTTATAAAGACGGTCATCGAGATGAGTACGATAAAGGGAAGAGATATCAAGACCGTACCTATGGGCTTATTGGTCCAACTCGGAAGCGTCGTTGATTTTAACCCCGAAATGCTCGAATATATCTTTGACCGTATCGGCACTCCTTTCACAAAAGCCGACTTCGAAGACAGACTTGAAAGAGCAAAGTTTTGGCTTGCCGAGTGTTCGCCCGAAAACGTCAATAAGTTGAGAAATACTCGTAACCACGAGTTTTATCAAACGTTAGACGAGCCGTCCAAAAATGAAATTGCCGAGTTGCACGCATATTTGGCAAAGGGCGACTACGACATAAACTCTTTGCAAACCGAGATATACGCTATACCTTTAAGAGTAAGGGGAATAGAAAGAGATACCAAGGAAGCAAAAGCGGTGCAAGGCGCTTTCTTTAAAAACGTTTACAATTTGTTGATAAACAAGGAAAAAGGACCGAGACTTTATCTCTTCCTTTATGCGATAGAACCCGAAAAGTACGTGGGACTTTTGGATTTCTCGTATCCCAAGACTCAAGAAGAGATCGCTTTGGACGAAGCCGAAAAAGCGCCTAAAGAAGAAGTTAAAAAGGAAGTCGAGATAAAAGAACCCGATCCCGTAGAGCCTTTTAAAGATAGAGTAACTTTGGACGACTTCCAAAAACTCGATTTTAGAGTTTGCAAGATAGTCAAGGCTCAAGAGATAAGGAAATCTCATAATTGCTTAAAACTTACCTTAAACGACGGTATAGGCGAAAGGGTCATCGTTTCGAGCATCAAGGCTTATTACACCCCCGAAGAATTGGTGGGTAAAAAGATAATAGTATTTGCAAATTTGGAACCCAAGAGATTGACGGGCGTTGAGAGCAACGGTATGCTTTTGGCGGCTTCGAATAACGCTTGCGGTTGCAAGGTCATCTTTGTGGACGATCAAGTCCCCGAAGGCACGAGAATTTATTAAGAAGGAGAATATTATGGCAAAAATCACGGCAGATATGTTGATATTAGACGCAGTACAACAAGGCAACACCGACGCTATCACTGCGGTATTTAACGACGTGGGTATGCATTGCTTACACTGTGCTTTTGCGACCGGCGAAACGGTTGCCGAAGCCGCTTTGACTCACGGTTTGGAAGTCGACGAACTTGTAGAAAGACTTAACAAGGCCGCCGAAAAATAATTTTTTAAAAATGAATATCAAAAGAAAAACCTTTTTGCTTGCAATTATGGCGGTATTTGTTATCGCCGTGGTTTTTCTTTTTGCCCTTCCGTTTACGTCCGTCAACGCCGAGACGGGAGATTTTGAATTTATCACGTCCAACTACTATAGGTTTGACGCTCTTTCGAGTTTGTCCGTCGACGACGGTATTATTTGCGCGCTCGAAACGGCGAGCGACGGCGTATATTTGCGAGTGGTCGGCAAAAAAGACGATTACGTTTTATTGGGAAACGCAAACGTAGAAGACGTAAATTCTTATAAAGCGACCGTGGTAAACGGCGAAGTCTACTTGTATTTAGGCGAAGAGTATATTTATAAATACGATTTAGACAAGCAAGAATTGTCCCTTTCTTATATACCGTCCAAGTACGTTTTGACCGAAGAATACGTATATGATTTTACGTCGATGTGCGCGGACTGTGAAAAGGGCGTGGTGTTCGTTAATTATCAAAATTTCGTTTTAGGTTACGACCTTGAAAAGCTTAAAGAGTCGGAAGACGTTAAGACGGCGAGAGTGTTTTCGGCTGACGTAAGAAACGAATACGACAATATGATAGCCGAAAGTACCGAAAAAGGGGTAAAACTTTACTTTTATAATTCCGCCGACGGCTATACGTATGCGGTAGAAAAGGAAGATTATGCCCAAGACAATAGTTTATTGAAGATCACGGCACGCTCGCAATCTCTCTATTTTGCGTCTTCGCCCGCTTCTTTCGCTCTACTCGAACAAGGGGCGGAACTTGCCGAAAACGGCGTCATAGTCAAGACCTTTGACGGAAAAGAGTTGACTATTCCTTTCGGACAAAACTCGGACGACAAATTAGGCTCGGTCGACGCTCTTTTTGCCGACGGATCGCTTTTGTACGTCTTGGATAACGCAAGAAATGCGATAAAGGTATTTTCGATAGGGCAAGACGAGATGATATTGGTGGAAATGTACGGCTCGTACGGGTACGGTAGCGGGGATAACGAAAAAGGCTTGACCCGTTTCGTCGCTCCCGACAAGTTAAGCGCGGTAAACGACGGCGTTTGCGTATACGATAAGGGCAACGGCAAGATAGTTACCATATTGGACGGCAAGACTTTGCCCGTAAAGATCGTCGACGGCGTTGACGCTTTGACCTTGATTTATCAAGACGGATATAGAGTTTGGTACGCATATCAAGACGTTTTATATTCTTACGATCCCCTAACGCCTTCCGAAGTTGCCGAGTATAGTTTGCCCGAGCCCGCTTTGTCTTTGGGTTGGAACGGGGTTTTGAATATAGCGACTCAAACCAAACTTTACCTATTGAAAAACGATACGATGACCCTTTACGACGGGATACAAGGGGAGTTTTCGGTCGGTATGCACGACGGAGTTAGTTATATTAAAACTGCGGACGGCATAACCATGTATAAGGATAAAGAAGAGATAATCTCTTTGACGTGTTCGGACTTTGAAAGTTTCGCTTCGGACTACAAGGGCAATATTTGGACGCTTAACGGCGACTTAATAACGGCGTACGTAAGGCGTTTGGATGGCTTTGACTCTCTCGAATACTATCTGCTTCCCATCGTAAAAGATTTGACCTTGCTTAAAGAAGGACGCGCTTTTGCGATTTTTGCCGATACGATAGTGGAATTATCTCTACCCGTCGCGGACGTTAAGGAAGAAACTACATTTAAAGGGGAAACGTACACCCAAGACTATAAAATGATGAAGTTGACAAAGTGCTGGGCGTATCAAGTTCCCGATAACTACGAAAGTATTACCGAGATAAAAGAAGGCACGGTATCGGTCGCCTTTGAAAAGATAGAATATCAAGGCGTACAGTATTATTTAGGGGAAATTTTAAGAGACGGCAAATACGATAAAGTATACGTAAAAGCCGATAACGTCGAGTTTTTGCAAAGCGTGGACGGGGACGGAAAATACGTCAAATACGCGGGGCTCGACAGAGAACCTAAAGGGTACGCATATCCAAGTAAGTCCGCCGAAAGCGTAGTGGATATACCCAAAAACACTCCTTTGGAAGTGTTAAGCGAAGTGGGCGACGGGGAAGATATTTGGTATCAAATAGTAGTCGACGACAAAAAAGTTTACGTCGAGAAAAACAACAATTACGTGCTTGACGTAAAACCTTACGAAGAGATAAAGCGTTATTACGCCAAAGTGGCGTTAAGTCGACTCGGAGAGTCCATAAAGGTGTATAGCGAGCCGTCTTTTGACTCGGAAGTGTTGGACTATTTTATAGACGGCACCAAAGTGGAAATGCCCGAAGAATTAAACGCCGAACAAGAGTTTACCAAAATACGTTATAACGACTCTTACGCATACGTTCAAACCGAGTATTTGATAGAAAAAGGCTTGACGGGCGTGCAACGTTTTGTCTTGATATTCGGGAGTATAGCCTTCGTTTTGGCTTGCTTGCCCGTAATGATATTTGCAATATTAAGAAGGAAGTTTTTGTGATGAGACCCGTTGTCGCTTTGCTTTACGATTTCGATAAGACGTTAGGAACAAAGGATATGCAAGAATTTGAGTTTATACCGTCTCTTTCTTTGTCCGCCCAAGAGTTTTGGCAGGGCGCAAACGACATGGCAAGGCGGGAAGGTATGGACGGAGTTTTGGCGTATATGTACTATATGCTTACTATGTCCAAAGCGAAAAACAAGCCGATAAAAAGAGAAGAATTGGTACAACAAGGCAAGAGTGTGGAACTTTTTGACGGAGTGGAAGAGTGGTTTGACCGCATAAACGCTTACGGGGAAGAAGCGGGCGTAAAAGTCGAGCATTACGTTTTGAGTTCGGGTCTTAAAGAGATGATAGAAGGCACCCCTATTGCGGATAAGTTTACCAAGATCTACGCTTCCGAGTTTTTATACGACGACAAAGGGGAAGCGGTTTGGCCTAAACTTGCCGTAAATTACACCGCAAAAACCCAATTCGTTTATCGTATAAACAAAGGGGTTTTGGATATAAGTATGGATAAGGAACTCAACGAGTCCATGCCGGATAGCACCAAAAGAGTAAGATTTACGGATATGATATACATCGGCGACGGGCTTACCGACGTGCCGTGTATGAAATTGGTTCGTTCGGGCGGTGGCACGTCTATCGCTTTATATTCAAAAGAAAGCAACGACTTTTTTAAAAATATGTTACGACACGAAAGGGTTGATTACGTTTTCCCCGCGGATTACAAAAAGGATAGTCCCCTTGACTCTTTGATGAAAAAATTATTGGTTAAACTTTCGATAGATAACGCATTGGAAGAAGAAAGGAAAAGACAGCGTAAATAATGAAACCCTTATTGACCTACGCCCGCGATAATATTGCCGAAAACGGTGAAGAATATCTCTTTGCCGAGGGTGAGTGCGGCGTAAGGTTCGGAAAAGATACGTCGACCATACCCGCTACTTCTTTTCCCGCGCCGTGTTTGACGGGTTGCTCTTTTGACGAAACTATTTTGGAAGAATTGGGCAAGGCACTTGCCGAAGAGTGTTTAAGCGACGGTATCGACGTGCTTTTGGCTGCCGACGTAAACGTAAAAACGGGTAGGGACAAAGGGGCTTATAAACTGTTTTCCCAAGACCCCCTACTTTGCGGACGGTTAGGCGCTTCGGTAATCGCGGGCGTTAATTCAAAAGGGATAAAAAGCGTTATAAGAAACTTTTTTATATCCCGAGACGATAACAAATACTCTCAAAACGTTTACGCAAGCGTAAGGGAAATAAAAGAAAAACTTGCTTTGCCTTTCGAGTTGGCTATAAAAGCCGAGCCTATGGGTATCACGATCTCCCCCGTACAGGTGAACGGACGATATTTGGCGGAAAGCCAAAACCTGTTAAAAGGTTTGTTAAGGGACGTTTACGGTTTTAAAGGGGTAACGATCGCCGAAAAACACGCCGTTACCGACTATGAAAAGTGTATTCGAGCGGGCGTTGATACCTACCTTACGACCGACTCTGATATTAAATTTCTTGAAAAACACGACGAGCGGATAAAGGCGTTTGGGATGAAACGCCCCTTGCTCCCGTGCGATATGGACGCTCACGACCTTCTTGCCGTAAAGATGGCGACTAAAAGCATAACTCTTTTAAAAAACGACGGCACGTTACCGTTAAAAAACGGGGAAATAGCCGTTTTGGGCAAGGAAAATGCGCAAATCGCAAACTACGTCAACCCCTACTATAAACGTTCGTTTTCGGACGTTTTAAGAGAAAACGGCAAATCGGTAACCGAAGTTTCGTTTGCCGAAAAACCGCGTGAGATCGTCGAAAAGATAAGATATGCGGACTACGTGTTTATTTGGTTAAACGAAAATACGTCGTTCGACGTGGTAAACGAGATAAAAAGGCTCGGCAAAACTACGATAGGTTTGATAAACGACGACGGCGGTAGGGTCTTGGACGACGACTTTAACGGGTTGTTTTACGTAGGTTACTACGGGCAAGGCGCTAAAGGGTTGTATCGTTTGGTCTTTGGGGAAGTTTCTCCTTGCGGTAAACTTGCGCAAGACTTTTACGACGATAAAAACGGTTTGCTCTATCCGTTCGGCTTCGGGTTAAGTTATACGTCGTTTAAGTATTCGAATATGAAACTGTCCGAAAACCTATATAAAGCGGGCAAAAAAGTATACGTTTCGGTGGCGGTCGCAAACGTAGGCGACAAGGCGGGAGAAGAGATAGTCGAGCTATTCGTCCGTCCCCCGACTACAAAGGGTAAATTCAATAGGTCGTTAAAAGGCTTTAAAAAGTTGTCGCTTGAACCGAAAGAGAAAAAGACGGCGGTATTCGAGTTGGACGAGCGTTCGCTATCCTATTACGATATAGATCTAAATAGGTGGAATTTGCTAACGGGCATATACAAGGTCGAGTTATGTTCTTCGGCCCAAGACGTAAAAGGGACGAGAGAATTGCAAGTGTTTTCTTCGGATAACTTACTTGGTAAAAGTTTTTTATACGGCGATACGACGCTCGAAAAAGCAAAAGACGAAAGTCGGGACCTTACTCAAAACAGTTTGTTTAAAGAGTTGAAAGCGGTAAACAAAAAAGCGTACAAAAAGGCGGTCGCGGCGGGTAAGGCGATAGAGTCCGATATAAGCAAACTCGACCTAATGCCTTTAAGGATATTGAGAGAGATAAATAAAGAAGACTTGATAAACGAAATACTAAAATAATTTGCGGATAGCAAAAAAAGGAGAGGAAGATGGCAAAATTCGTAGGAAGAATGTTTTATAAGATGGTGGAAAAGGGCGACAACGAAAGGTTGGCGACTCAAGCGGTACCCGAAGGGGTGGAAACGACCGAAAGGACGTATCTTGACGACGGACACGTTCATCATAAACTCAATATCTACCGCGCGTCAAACGACGGCAAAGCGCCGGTAATTATAGACGTACACGGCGGCGGTTGGTTTTATGGGGATAAAGAATTGAACCGTAATTACGATAAGACTTTGGCAAAGGGTGGATTTACCGTCGTCGCTCCAAGTTATCGCCTTGCTTTCGAAGTAAATTACGTCGAGCAATTAAAGGACGTTTTTAAGGCGTTCGAGTGGGTGTTGAATAACGCCGAAAAGGAAAATTTCGACCTTGACAATTTGTTTTTGACGGGGGACTCGGCGGGTGCGCATCTCGCTGCGCTGGCTCTAAACTGTTTGCTCGATAAAGAAACCGCCAAAAAGTTCGGCGTAACCCCCGTCGACATAAAGTTTAAAGCGGTCGCTTATACTTGCGGTGCGTTTTTGCTCGGCGATATGACTAAAATTTTCGGCGCGGGGTTGTATTTCCGCGAGATAATCGGCAAAGGGTATCATAGATCCCCGTATTGCAAACTTGCAAACGTCAAAGAGACTTTGCCCGATAGTTATATCCCCGTAAGATTTATTTCGGCAGACGGCGACTTTTTAAGCAAAGCGGTTTTGTCTACCTACGAACTTTTTAAGGAAAAAGGTTTCGATCCCGATATTACCTACTTTAAGAAGGAAGACCAAAAGAACGAGTTAAAACACGTTTACAACATTATTCAACCCTATTGGGAAGAGTCAAAAGAAGCCAACGACAAAACGTTAGCCTTCTTTAAAAAATATTTAGGATAGTTTTTAAAAGACAAAAACGCTATCGACTATTTATTCGTTATAAATTCGTCGATCAAAGAGGCGGTAACTTCTATTTGTTTAAAATTGTCGATAGAAGGCGTACCGTCTTTTTTTTGTATTCCGTACGTCCCGAAATACGAGTGGCAACCCCCGTCTATTATCTTTTCGGTAAAGTCGGCGGGTAAATTCTTTTTATATTTTAAATAACTTTTTCGGTTTAATATTTTATCGTTGGATCCGTAAACGCTCAACACTTTAATGTTTTTAGCCGTCAGGTCGTCGGCGGAAAATGCCGCTAAAAGAATAAGTCCTTGGTATTTATCGCTTTTTGCCAAGCATTTTGCGGCGATAGCCCCGCCTAAAGAGTGTCCGCCTAAATACCAGTCCGATACTTCGGGGTATAGTTCGGGTATGCGGTTTGCGGCGTTAGAAGAGAAAAACGCAAGGTTAAAAGGTACCTTTAACAATACGCATAGATACCCTTTGTCCGCAATGGCGGTCGCAAGGGCGCTATACGCCGTATATTCCACTTTTGCGCCGGGATATAATATGACGCCCCCTTTTATCTCGTCCCCTTTAAACGCTAAATAGTTTTTGCAGGTCTCCGACTTTACGGACGGATGAAGTTCGGCAAAGTTTTGCAAAGCGACGTTGTCGGCGCGATAGTACACCGAAGTGTAAATAAAAAAGCCGGCAGTCAATAAAACCGTTACCGACAATATCGTTATTAAAGTTATAAGCAGTGGATTTTTTCTTTTGCGTTGCATGATGTATAGTATTAAGTAAAACGGCAGTTTGTGCTTGTTGACGAGTTTATCTATTCTTCGGTTTTTTCCAACCTTTTCAAGAGTTTTTCCATAGTACGCTTAAATTGTTCGTACGTCGCTTTTGCTTCGGGGTCGGGGTCCCAACCTTTAAACCCTTGATGAGAGATAAATTTATCGCAATAAGTCCTCCCCGCTTCGATTACCGCCAACGCCTTTTTTTGTTGAGAAACGGGTAAGGAGTAAACGTAATAATTATCCTTTAATCCGCCGTCTACGTCGCAAAGCGTGTATTCGCAAATGGTAAAGCGGTCGCCTTTTATAGTCAAATTGATAACGCCGTAACCCGCTTCCACGCCGTATTCTTCGCCAAGAGTGTCGCTTTTTTCCAAAAACGTCCCTTCCATATAACTTACCTTTTGTTCGGCGCAACCAAAAAAGACGGTAAGCGTAAATATCAACAATAAAACGGCGATCGTTTTTTTCATTTAAACCTCGAAGATTTTATTTCTTTTAATATAACATAATAAATCTTTAAATACAATTAAAACCAAAAAAAATAATGTTAAAAAATGAAATTTTTATCACATTTCGCTTTACAAACGCCGTATGCGAGAGTATAATATAGAAAAAATATGATATAAATTTCACATTTTGTGAAAAAAGGAGTTATTTATGCCTATCGCAGTCGCGCCGTTAAACGTGCCTATAAGAGTAGTAAAGATACTTGCGGACGAAAAAACTAAAAAACACTTGGAAAATCTCGGTATAACCATAGATTCTCAAATCACCGTGTTATCCACCGCGGGCGGTAGTATCATTTGCAAGGTCAAGGACGGTAGACTTGCTTTGGACAAAAATATGGCGACAAAAATATTGGTTGCGTAAAGGAAGGTAGAAATGAAAAAGTTAAGCGAAATGAACATCGGAGAAAGCGGTATTATCAAAAAAGTAGGCGGGGACGGCGCTATTCGTCGTAGACTTTTCGACATGGGCGTAACGCCCGGCGCGGACGTTTATTTGCGTAAAAAAGCCCCTTTGGGCGACCCGTACGAAGTTACCTTGCGCGGGTACGAATTGACTCTTAGAAAAAACGAAGCGGAAAACGTTTTGGTGGAGGTAAAACAATGATAAAATTTGCATTGGCGGGCAATCCTAATTGCGGTAAAACGACGCTGTTCAATAGTTTGACCGGTTCTACCGCTCACGTTGGCAACTGGCCGGGCGTTACCGTGGATAAAAAAGACGGCGTTTATAAAAAATGTCCCGAGCCTATATCTATAGTAGACCTGCCGGGTATTTATTCCTTATCCCCTTACACGCCCGAAGAAGTTATATCGAGAAACTTTATTTTGGACGAAAAACCCGATTGTATCGTAAACGTGGTGGACGCTACCAACTTGGAAAGAAACTTGTATTTGACCACCCAACTTTTAGAGATAGACGTACCCATAGTAATTGCGCTCAATATGATGGACGCGGTTGAAAAGAACGGGGACAAGATAGACGAAAAGAAGTTGGAAGAAAATCTCGGCGTACCCGTCGTTGCCGTCTCCGCCCTAAAAGAAAAGGGGTTGGACGACTTGATGCAAAGGGCGTACGTTGCGTGTAAACAAAAAAGAGAAGGCACTACCGTTTTGGAAGGCGGCTCTTTGGCTCACCTTATAAACGATTGCAAGATCGCATTGGAAGGACAAGGGGTAGACAACGCTTTGTTCCACGCTATTAAACTCGTCGAGTTGGATGAGTTGGAAGTTAAGATGCACCCCGAGTCGACGGTTATGGTAGAGAAGTTCAAAAAAACTTTCTCGGACGACACTTTCGGGGACGACTTCGAAGCGATGGTCGCGGACAGTCGTTATAAGTACATTTCTCACAATTATTCGGGCGCGATTACCAAAAAGAACGCAGACTCTAAAGAAAAAATGAGTCGTTCGGACAAGGTGGATAAAGTGTTGACCCATAAGATATGGGGTATACCTATATTCTTGGTGATATTGTTCTTGGTGTTCCACCTTACTTTCTCGGAAGACTTGTTGTATTTGGGCGCGGCGGGCGTGTTCGATAAACCCGTTATAGCGTATTCGGATCCCGCTCTTACTCAAGAGATAGGAGAAGACGATTTTAAAGAAGGCGAGATTTATTACGACGTAGACGGCAACGAAGTCGAAGCGGTCTTTTATCAAGGTCAATTCGTCGAACTTGCCCTTGTCCCTTACGCATACGATAAAAAAGGGGACAAGATAGAAGCGTTTTACGACAAGTCGGGTAACGAATTATCCGTGCTTGCGGACGAAAACGGGGATATCCTTCCTTTGTACGACGCAAACGGCAACCTTTATACGCAATTCTATAATATCGACGGATACAAAGTAAATTTGGTATTAAACGAAGACGGCGAGTTTGAAGACGTCGAATTTGCAAGCGAAATAGACGCTTTCCGTTCGGAAATAACGGTACACACTTTCTTTGGTTACGAAGATTCGGTATATTCGCCGGGCGTAATACTCTTTAATACTTTGGATACGTTTACGGGATTTTTGTCCGCTTGCGCTTCTCAAGGGTTAAGAAACGCCCCCGCGTGGGTAAGCGGTTTGATAGTCGACGGCGTATTGGCGGGTCTATTCTCGGTATTGTCTTTCTTGCCTCAAATACTGTTGTTGTTCCTTTTCTTCTCGATATTGGAAGACAGCGGATATATGGCGCGTGTCGCGTTCATTTTGGATAGAATATTCCGTAGATTCGGTCTTAGCGGAAGAGCGTTTATGCCTATGATAATGGGCTTTGGATGCTCTATCCCCGCTATGGTAAATACTCGTACCCTTGCCGACCAAAACGAAAGAACGGCTACCATTAGGGTTATACCTTTCTTTAGTTGTAGCGCAAAATTGCCTATCCTTACCGCTATTGCCGGCGGTATAGTAACTCGGTTCGGCATTGGCAACGCGGACGTTATAACTTACTCTATGTATTTATTGGGTATAGTTACCGCAATAGTAAGCGTAATACTTATGCGTTCGACTACCATGAAAGGGGAAGTTCCGCCCTTTATTATGGAATTGCCCGCATATCATATCCCGCAATTTAAAAACTTGATGTTGCACTTGTGGGATAAAGCAAAACACTTTATCAAAAAGGCATTTACCATTATATTGGCGTCTACCATAGTTATTTGGTTTATAAGCCATTTCTCTTGGAATTGGCACTATTTACCCGACGAACGGATGAACGAAAGTATCTTGGCGGGCTTGGGCGGACTATTGCAACCCTTGTTTACGCCTTTGGGATTCGGTAGTCAAATAGGCGCTTACGGTTGGGTATTCGTCGTCGCTGCGGTCACTGGTCTTATTGCAAAAGAAAACGTCATCGCGACTTTCGGTACGTTGGCGGCTTGTATATCCGCGGGATTTACCGCAAACGAAGCGCTCGAAGGCGTAGACAGCGTAGTTACGATGATAGCGCAAACGGGTATTACCATACCTGCGTTGATATCCTTTATCGCGTTCAATATGACCACTATCCCGTGCTTTGCCGCAGTCGCTACCGCAAAAGCCGAACTTCCTAACAAAAAGTCGTTTAATATGACTTTGTTGTTCTGGGTCGCAACGTCTTATATAGTCGGAACGATGATATATCTTATCGGCTCTTGGTGGTGGACTTCCTTTATATTTGCCGCGTTGATAGCCGTAGTCGTTACTTTGATAGTTTTAAACAACAAGGGCAAGATAAATATAAAGTTTTTAAACGGCAATAATAAAGGCGAAGCGCAAGAGTGATAATTTGTAGGTGATTTTTATGAAACCTATAGAGATCATAACCATAGTAGTTGCGGTTTTGATAGTTGCGGGCGTAATAGTCGGCACCGTTATCAAAAAACGCAAAAACAAGAAAAACGGCGTAGCGTGTTCTTGCTGTTCGGACTGCCCGCATTGTTCTTCGTGTTCTTCTTCGACAAAGAAAAACCAAGAGTAAAATCGTCGAACTATACCAAGAGTAAAACTCTTTAAATATACCAAGACAAAAACGCTCGAACTACACAAAGAATAAAATTCTCTAAATGTATCAAGACTAAAATAGTAGAACTACACAAAGACAAAAACGCTATAAACTCATTTACTTATATCCCGACAAAACGCTTACCGCGTTTTGTCGGGTTTTTTAATAGGATAGCCTTTTTTAAATAGATGTTTCGACTACGCTCAACATGACGATAGACAAAGTACGAAAGTATTATCTATAATTATAACCATTGCTTTGCAATTCTTTCCTTAAAAGCGAGAGCGTTTGCACCCTTTCGACCGTTTACGGGCGAAGGAAAGGGGGATTGTCTGCGCACAAAGTAGGCAATCTTTGATTGACTACGACTGCGGAGAGGGGGTTTTTAGACTTTTGTTATAGTAATAAACCAAGTTTATCTTACAAGGACTGTAAAATCGAAACAAAAATAATAAACCATAATCAATTTTTTAAAAACCCCCATTCCCACGTCGGACGCCTTTTTGTCGTCCTTTGGTGGCAATCAAGCCCCCTTTCCCGTCGCTTTGCGACAAGGGTGTAACCCCGCTTCGCTCGATAGGACACGCCCTTTGGTCGTGGACTACGTCTCCGTCAAAAATCTTTAGGATTTTTGACGGGTTTTAAAATGGATAGCCTTTTTTAAATAGATGTTTCGACTACGCTCAACATGACGATATAATACTTTAATGCGATATGTTGCTTTGCAACGCGATATGTTTCACTTCGTTCAACACGATATATACTCGCTCTCTCATTGCGTATGATATAAATTCCATAACGTCCCGAAAGAGACATATCGTGCCACGGGCATATCGTATCCGCAAGGATATATCGCAAATTCCATTAGGAATTTATATCGCTTTGGTAAAAACCCCCATTCCCACGTCGGACGCCATTTTGCCGTCCTTTGGTGGCAATCAACCGTCAAATGTTGTTATTGCTTTGCAATAACGTATTATCGAAATAATTCGATAATACACTATTCTTCGAATAGACATTTGCCGTTCGCACTGCACTCGGCGAAAATATACAAGTGCATTTTAGCCTTCGTTTGTGCTCCCCCTTTCCCGTCGCTTTTATTGGCTATCCATTTTAAAACCCGTCAAAAATCCAAGAAGATTTTTGACGGAAGCAAAGAAGTCGGGCAAAAATCGTGGGTTGCTCTATAAGAGCAAACAAGTAAAAGCCCGTACTTATTTGCTGGGTGTAAACGCTTACGCTTTCAAGGCGAAACTGTTCCCATTCCCACGTCGGACGCCGTTTTTTTGAGCATATTTTTATTTGAATATTGCAAACGGCTTGAGTTAGGGGTATAATAAGTACATATTTTTTTACAAGGTGGATATATGGAAGGTACGGGCAAAATAGCGGATAACAAACTGTTTAAACGCAATTTATTTATGTTTAGCGCGGCGACTATCGGCAGAGATTTTTTGTGGAACTTTTTTAACGGTTATCTTTTGACCTTTATTTTATTGACTAAAAATCTTACCACCGCGCAATTTAGTACTATAAGTATCATAATCATCGTGGCTCGTATCTTCGACGCTCTAAACGATCCCATTATGGGCGGTATAATAGAAAATACGCGTTCCAAGTGGAGCAAGTATAAACCGTGGCAGTTGGCGGGCGCGTTAAGTACGGGCGTAGTCATAGTTTTGCTGTTTAATTTGCCAATTTACGGGTGGGGATTTATCGGCTTTTTGGCGGTAAGTTATTTGTTGTTTTCTATAACTTTTTCGATGAACGATATTTCCTATTGGGGTATGATGCCGACCTTGACGAGCGACCCGCACCAAAGAGATACGCTTAACTCCGTCGCGCAACTTTTCGTAGGGTTTGGCGCGGGGGCTTGCAGTATAATGATACCCGTGCTTACTACGGGTAACGTGGGTACGGCGGTGTTTGGGTCGGTTCCTAAAGCGTTTAGCGCATTATCCGTCGTTGCGGCGGTATTGATGGCGGGCTTTCAAATGTTTAGCATTTTCGGAGTAAAAGAACCGCAAGTTTTGACCCCCGCCGAAAAGCAACCTAAAATGAAATTCAAAGATATTTTCGGCGTTATCTTAAAAAACGACCAACTGCTTTGGGCGGCGGTATGCCTATTGTTGTACAACGTGGGAACTAACGCAATAAACGGCGGTTTGAGTACTATGTACATATATTTTGAATTTGGATACGACGGACTGCTTACCGTGTTATTTGCCGCCTTACCGTCTATAATGGGTGTATTGTTCGTTTTACTCTTCCCGATTTTAAGCAAAAAGCACGGAAGAAATAAAATATTATACGTTACGTCTACGCTCGTTATTATAGGCTATTTGTCCTTGATGTTCGTGGGACTTTTCGTGCCTAAATTCGGGCAATTCGACCTTAATTTGTTCGGGTTCAACTTCTCGTTCTCGGGCAAGTTTATATTGTTTATGGTCGCCAATTTATTGACGGGCGTAGGCGGTTTTTATATGATACAAACCATAAATATGGCCAACTCTGTCGAGTATAACGAATATCGCACGGGGGATAGAAAGGAAAGTTTGATATTTTCGCTTCGCCCCCTTACCAACAAAATGGGGTCGGCTCTTTCGCAAGGCGTTATTTCTTTGGTCTATATTATTGCGGGCGTATTGGTCTACACCAATAAAATATCCGAGATCGAAAACTTTTACGCTACAAAGTCGTCTTTGACCGACGCGGAAAGTGCGGAAAAACTGTCGCAAATAGGACAAGTATTGCAAAGCGTTCCCGAAACCAACAAGAGAGTGCTTTTGATATGTATGTGTATGATACCCGTCGTTTTGATAAGTATCGCCATGATACTGTATCGTCGATTCTTCCGCCTTGACGAAAAGAAGATGATAGAGATAAACGACGCTATCAAGGAAAGGAAATCCAACGAATAGGCAACTATAAAAACCCCCTCTCCGCAGTCGAAGTCAATCAAAGATTGCCTTCTTTGTGCGCAGACAATCCCCCTTTCCTTCGACCGCAAACGGTCGAAAGGGTGTAAACGCTTACGCTTTCAAGGCGAAACTGTTCCCCATTTTATCCAAAGTAGACTTGTAAAACAAATCTACTTATGCAATCAACCGTCAAATGTTATGGAAAAAGATTCTTCGACGGCGCTTCGCTTGCTCAGAATGACGAAATATACATAACTCTCAGCATTTTATCTTCATCCTGACCGAAGTGGAAGGATCTTTATCCGCTTTTTAGTTCATTTTCGCTTTCGTTTGTGTATTTATATACAATATCTTTATCCTTGACCTATTGCGCGGGGCGAAGGGTTATGACTTCGTATCTTGAACGGCGTTCGGTCCTAACGGGGTCGTGCCAGCCGGCAATGCCCGGGGAAACGAGTACTTGCGTATCGCCTACTTTGGACTCTCCGCAAACGTTTTTAACAAACAAGGAATACGCATATCCGAGCGGGAAATATTGTCCGTCGTGCGTGTGTCCCGATAGTTGTAGATCGGCTTTAGTATCTATTATATCTTGCGTTTGATATGGCGAGTGGTCGACGCTTAAAACAAAAACGTCCGTAGGTCTTGGGGGTAAGTCTTCCACTTTTTTTCTGTTTTCCCCCGCGCTATAATCTTCTCTGCCTAAAATGATAAGATCTTCGGCAAAATATACGTATTCGTCTTTAAGTATCTTTATACCGTTTGACTCTATTGCGTCGATAAGTTCGCTTTCGGTATATTGCTTGCCTTTTGCCCACGGATCGGCTCTATCTTGTCTATCGTGATTACCGTAAATATAGTACGTCGGAATGCCGATAGCGGCGATTTTTCCGTAAATCTCGTAAAGTTGTTCTTTCGTAGTATATTCGTCGGTTATATCCCCGCCTAAAATTAGGAAATCCGCGTTTTCGGCTTTTATTTTTTCAAAAGTCTTATCTATGCTGTCGGTCGTTTGTACCGTGCCGTAGTGTAGATCGGAAAAGAAAACGCCGACGTATTCGTGTTTTAGTTTGCTTGACGTGTAAACGTGGTTTTTAGACGTAACCGTTTGCATATTGATAAGCCCAAAAGTCAAAAACGCCAAGGTCAATATTACGCTTATACCCCCTCTCAACCAAACGTTAAGGGGTTTTTTACGGCACAAAACGAATATTAAACCGATAACGTCCGCAAGTGCGTCCCCGAAGAACGCGACATATAGACATACCGAAATAAACGAGAAATTCCAACCCAAAGGACTGGTTATCGCAATAGCCAAAGCGGCGAACAATGCGCTTAACGATAGTTTTACGATAAACCCGATAAGGGCTATCCACCACGTCGTTTTTTTGTGTAAAACGAATTGTATTCCAAATAATAACACGCTTGCCGCAACGGACAACGCAACGTATATAAACATTTTTCCTACTGTCATAGTTATTTCGCCTTAATAACGGTATTTTTTACTTGTCTTATAATTTAACGATACTTTCGGTTATTTTCTTTTGTTGGCAAGGTGGATAATAGTGTACCCCTTATAGTCTACGAAAGAGATCCAAGGTAAAAGACGGTTGCCGCGTTTTTGGGCTTTTTCGATAGCGCCGAAACCGTTTTGAAAAACGTCGTTACTAATAGGCGCGGACAAGTGGCTTGCCCAAATGGTCTTGTAACCCTTTATTTCGGCTATTTTACGGTAAGTTTCCTTCATTACCGAAAGCGTGGTCGCGTGTTTTAAAAACATCAAGCATTGGGGATTTATTACGTCTCCGGTAAATAATATTTCGTCTTCTTTAAGCAAAAACGATAAAGACCCTTTAGTATGACCGGGGGTTTCGTACACTACGAGAGTTTTACCGCCAAGGTCTATTTCGTCCCCTTCTTTTAAATACTCGAGTTTTGGCTCTTTTTTTACTTTGTCGTAGTGCAAAAGTTTGTTTTTGCGGACTTTAAATCCCAAAAACTTCATCAATAAAACGTAGCCCTTTCTTGCGGAAACGGTAACGTCTTTTATTATCGGCTCGTCTTTTTGGCTTATCGACATTTTGTCGAATTGCCACCTACCGCCTATATGGTCCACGTGAGCGTGGCTTACCAACAAGGTAAGCGGTAAGTCGGTTATCTCTCTTATTTTGGCAACGTAGTCTCCGACCCCCGTCCCGCAGTCAATGGTTACCGCTCTATCCTTGCCCACTATCAAAAAAGTGGTCGTAAGGTTGAACTCGTTTATTTTATAGACGTTCGGCGCAATTTCCGATACGTCGTAATCGTCGTATTTTTTCGTCATTAAAGTTTTGTCAACGCTCATTTTTTTACCCCGCTTTTCGCTATTGTTTCGTTCTCGGACTCTTTGTCGCTTAAATCAACGCTAAATATCGTAAGCCCCACGACGGCTTTCGCTTTGCCGTCTTCTTTTAACGCTTTTGCCGCATAGTTTAAAGTACTGCCCGTAGTAAAAACGTCGTCAACGAGCAAAACCGTTTTGCCCCTAAACGCGTCTTTGTCCGCATAAAAAGCGTCCACCAAGTTTTGACGGCGTTCTTTACCGCTTAAACCCACTTGCTTTTTGACGTTTGCTCTCTTATGCAGTCCGTCAAGCAAGGGCAGTCCCGTTTTTATAGACAGTTGCTTTGCAAGATATTCGGCGTGGTTAAGCGTGGCTCTTTTGCTCTTTTTGTAAGATGGTATCGCGCAAATACCGTCGCAATGGAACCCGTTTGCAAGATATTCGTCCAACAAAAAACTTGCGTAAAATTCGCCCGCAAATTGATTGTCTCCCGTTTTATATTCCAAGTACGCTTTTCGGATGCCGCCTTTGTATATAAGTCTTGATCTCGCAACGTCAAAATATCTTTTGTTACGCCTACACTCTTCGCAAAACTTGTAGTTGTCGTGCGTTTGACGACCGCATTTTTCGCAAGGCGCACTAACGTACGGCAGTTTGCTTTTGCAGTCCGTGCATAAAGAATACCGCTCTTCGGCGGGCATTTCCCTTTTGCAAATCAAACATTGGTAATGGGAAGGGAATAATTCTTTTAGGACTTTGTGAATTTCTCTCATAGTTTACCGTAAAACTATTGTAGCATAATCTTTTTAGTTTTTCCATATTTAATCCCATTATAATTTTATAAATCGTATTGAAAGACTAAAAAAAGGGTGATATAATTTTAACAAGAACGACAAAAGGAGAATATTATGCCATCGTTATTAGCCAAAATGTCCAAGGTTTTTATGCGTAAGTATTTTAATATGAACCCCGAGTGCGGCGGTAGTTTTGCCAAAGTTGCGGATTCTTTAAACAAAGATACCAAAAAGATGAAAAAGGGCTATTTGCACCAAGAACTCTCTACCCCCGACGGGATAAAATACGAACTTGTAAAGCCTATATCAGGTGCCAACGGCAATTTGGTTTTATATTTTCACGGGGGCGGATACGTTTCGGGTTTAAACCAACTGTATCGCTCTTCGGCTTGTGATTTTGCAAAACAATGCGGCGGCGAGTGTATATTGCTCGATTATACTCTATTTCCCGCGGTTTTTCCGATTCAACACGATCAAGCGTATTCTCTTTGGGGCTACGTTACCGACAAGTTGGGTTATGACCCCGAAAAGATAATCATCGGCGGAGACTCGGCGGGCGGTAATTTGACTATGAGCTTAATGTTGCGTATTAGGGACGAAGGCAAAAAAATGCCTAAAGCGATAATCGGAATATCCCCGTGGACGGATATGACCGCGTCGGGCGAACATTATATCTCAAATTATAATCGCGACCCGATGTTTGGGGAAAAGGACTCTCCGATGACTCCCGAAAAACGCGAACGCTTGCTTAAAAGCGACTTATATTTATGGTGCGGAACGGCAGAGCGTACCGACCCTTACGTTTCCCCCGTGTACGGTGATTATAAAGGCTTTCCCACGACGCTATTAACTGTCGGCGGAGACGAATTACTCTTGGACGACACGTTGACTATTGCGGAAAATATGAAGAAAAACGGCGTGAACGTTTCGGTCATACGTCACGACGGAATGTTCCATATATACCCCTTCTATACGGCTTTCCCCGAAGGCAAAGACGCATATAAAAAGATCCTTGCCTTTATCCGCGCACAACTCGGTTAAATAAAAAACGACGCAAACTTTTAGGCTTTAAACTCGCCTCGGGTTTGCGTTTTTTATTGGCTATCGTTGTAAAAATAAAAACAAGGTGGTATAATTCGAGCATGAATTGCTTATCTTTGGTACACGATATTTTAAAAGAACACGTTAAGGCGGGGGACGTCGTCATAGACGCGACGGCGGGTCGCGGGTACGATACCGCTTTTTTGGCGGAATTGGTAGGTAAACAAGGTAAAGTTATCGCTTTTGATATACAAGAAGAAGCGGTAAACAGTACCAAAGCGTTGTTAGCCGAAAAAGGTTTAAACGCCGACGTCTATTTGGATTCGCACGCCAATATGCTCGAATATGCGCAAGAAGAAACGGTAAGCGCGGTCGTTTTTAATTTGGGATATTTGCCAAAGGGCGACCACAAAATATTTACCAAAGCGGACAGTACCGAAAAAGCAGTTTTATCCGCCTTAAAACTCATCAAAAAGGGCGGTTTGGTTTGCGTGTCCGTCTATTACGGCGGGGATTCGGGTTACGAAGAAAAAGACGCCCTTGCCGAGTGGTTCAAGTCGCTCGACCCTGCCCTTTATCAAGTCGTCAAAGTGGACTTTTATAATTGGACCAAAGATCCGCCCTTCCCGTATTTTATAATAAAAATATAATTAACCTTTATTGTTTTTGCCGATCCCAATAAACAAAAATATTATCGTAAACACTATAAACAATATTAAAATCATACGCCTTTTACCTTTTTAAGTAGGTTAGTACCATTTTGAATTACATACATCTAAAACACAACTGCCAAGCATATTACAATAATCAAAGTTTTAGTACCATTTTGAATTACATGCATCTAAAACTCAACTTTTTTACACCTATCGAATACTTGTGTTTTAGTACCATTTTGAATTACATACATCTAAAACTTTGAAATGAGACTAAACGGATCTCTTGAGTTTTAGTACCATTTTGAATTACATACATCTAAAACATAGCCTTTTTGAGAGAGAAGCGTTAAAAGTTTTAGTACCATTTTGAATTACATACATCTAAAACTTTTCGTAGTAGTAACAGTTTTTGTAACTTGTTTTAGTACCATTTTGAATTACATACATCTAAAACTTCTTGCTATTCTTATGCTATCTTTTAAACGTTTTAGTACCATTTTGAATTACATACATCTAAAACAATACTTGAGCTATAGTTTCGTAAATAGTTGTTTTAGTACCATTTTGAATTACATACATCTAAAACCGTGGTCGGTCAATGCAAAACCTAAATTTTTGTTTTAGTACCATTTTGAATTACATACATCTAAAACTTTGCAATGGCTAACATACGCGATCTTGTCGTTTTAGTACCATTTTGAATTACATACATCTAAAACAAAGCCTTACGGTCGTAGACGTAGACAAAAGTTTTAGTACCATTTTGAATTACATACATCTAAAACCAGTTGCTACCGTCTCAATGGGCGGTACTGGTTTTAGTACCATTTTGAATTACATACATCTAAAACATAAGATAACCATGTTCAGTAAATGATTTGTTTTAGTACCATTTTGAATTACATACATCTAAAACATAGGGTAACAACGATATAGGTGCAACTATGTTTTAGTACCATTTTGAATTACATACATCTAAAACAGATAAACACTTACAGGAGAAAAAACATTCGTTTTAGTACCATTTTGAATTACATACATCTAAAACTAATGATAAGAATCAAGAGAAAGAGAATAGTTTTAGTACCATTTTGAATTACATACATCTAAAACAACTCGTTAAGCCCTTCACCGTACACAAAAGTTTTAGTACCATTTTGAATTACATACATCTAAAACAGCGACATTTGCGACGGTAACGCCATTATTGTTTTAGTACCATTTTGAATTACATACATCTAAAACATAGTGATAATAATAATATCATATTGGAAAGTTTTAGTACCATTTTGAATTACATACATCTAAAACTATTGGTGGGGATTAAACTTTTCAACAAGTGTTTTAGTACCATTTTGAATTACATACATCTAAAACTCAACCCCTTCGACTGTTTCGATAAATAGGGTTTTAGTACCATTTTGAATTACATACATCTAAAACTTCAGTCGCTAACTCTAATTCTTTTAACACGTTTTAGTACCATTTTGAATTACATACATCTAAAACTTAGACGGGACATTTCCGCCGACTGTTGATGTTTTAGTACCATTTTGAATTACATACATCTAAAACGCCGATGATTATCAAGATTTTTATTTGCTCGTTTTAGTACCATTTTGAATTACATACATCTAAAACCTCAAAATTGTAATTCAAAATGGCAATTAATTACATGCTAATATAGTATATCATATAAATCAGCGTCTATCACTAATTTTTTTTGATTTACCATTTTTTTATCTGTGATAATATTATCTATCAAAATTATACGTTGATTGTAATTTAAGAAACTTTTTATTATTTCTTCTAATTCCTTTTCTAAAAAGAAACTCTTTGCGTTGACAAGCACTATCGCTTTATATGTTTTTGTTGCCCCTAAAAGACTTGATAGATTTATAATATCTTCATATACTGACGACGAGTAGTTTTTAAGCTTGACATCGCATAGTTTTAAGTAGGACGAAATGGTTGACGGTATTTCGTATTCAAAATCCATGTTATATTGGTCTATTGATTTTAATAGATCGTCAACTGCTTTTTCAATTTTTGTTAGGTATTGAAAATGATCTTCATCTTTATATATAACGTCCAACTGTTTGTATAATTTGCCAAGAGCGGTTTTCGATAGTTGTTCGATAGAATAAAAATCTATAAGAGTTAAAACGTCTTTACCAAAATTAATTACTTTATCGTTCTCGTCTATAATTGCAATATGATCTTCTAATATGTCTTTACAATTTGCTATTAGTTGAGAAAAATACTTTTGTGATTCACATTCGATAGATAAATATTCACCAATACTTAATGAAATTTGTGTATTGAAGTCTATATCGTACAATAATATTTTCATATAATAATCAACCTATCCGTGCTATCCACCTGCGTGGTCGGTTTTGTACCAAGCAAATAGTCCATATCAGCAAATTGTTTTTCGGTGATTGTTAGTACAAAAATGTTGCCGGAAGACGGCTTTATTTTTTTTAGTTTGTTGATGATCAATGGTTTATACGAAGGCGTAAGAAGAAGTTTGCTATACACGGATTCTTGCAACATCATAAAACCTTCTTTTTTTAAATCGCTCACAAATCGTGTTGCTTGCCTACACTCTTTAGTATTATTTCTTGGTAAATCAAAAAACAACAGTAATCTCATAAATCTAAAACTCATATAGCAAAAGATTGTCCGTATTATTGCTCGTCAAAACATAGAGCACGTTTTTAACGTATTTAGATATAGCATTTGATAACAACGTAGTTTCTGAATCATATCTAACGTAAGATGATAATACATTAATAAGTTTAGTTTTGTATGCTTGATTTAATTCTTGTGGTGGATCGCTATAAACAATATTGTCGATCAATATTCTAAACGGTTCGATAAGATCACAAGATAAATTAAATTGATTATATTCATTGCAATGATTGATGCCTATTTGGGTAATATATCCTGTAGCGACTATCTCTCTATTAATATATGATAATAATATAGAATAGCCGTAATTTAACGCTGCATTTATAATTGTATTTTTTCTACGTTCAAAATCCAATCCAAAAAGTGCATTAAAATACACCTTTGCGGCATGTCCTTCTCTATTGGTTTCATCTTTATAAAGGACGTTATTAGAATATTCAATAAGCATTTTCCCTTCTTCTAAATTGTACTTATTAAGAAGGTTTGCTTGATTTACAATCTTTTGTTTTATAATTGCAGTTGCAACTCTGTTTTTGGTTTCGGGTTGCCAATTTATTTGTTGTAAAACGTTTTTTGAAGTATGGTAGTTATCGTAATAGGCAACGGCTTCTGCTAACGGGTCACGTCGTTCATCGCAAAAGATAAGTTTTACTTTTGCTTTTAATAGTTCGGCGATAGCCACCCCTGAAAAGCATATTTGCGGGGTGGCTAACACCATTAAGTCTATCTCGGAAACATGAACTGTAACGGGGATTTCTTTTTTGATAACTATAAAACCGCACTTATAAGTTATCTTGCATTGACTATCAATGATTACGGTACGCCAGCCCATTTTTATTTTTTGTAATATCCGGTTATAGAACTATGATAAAGGTGTACGTCTTTTTTATAAATGGTTTTTCCGGACAATCTGCCCCAATCGGATCCGCCGTTCCATTCCTTAGGCATATTTATTCTGCTCGATCCCGATTTTGTTACCACTAATAGATTGGATATATACGTCAATTTGTCATCGAGATCAATGGATGTAAATCCCGTCGTTAAAAACTCTGTTACTTTTTCGGCAATCGTTTTGTATAAGCCGTAGTATTTTTCAAGTTTTTCTACGTATTGAGTAACAAATTCAACGGCATCTTCGTTTAATTGGGCTATGTCTGATTCTGCATATTTTTTCGTTTCGGCAATTTTTAATAGTTTGTGATATTTTTTATCAACTACGAGTTGCGTCGCATTTGCAACTTCCCCACTTGCTACTATGTAGACAAGTTGACCGTTTAGTTTAATTAATTGATTTTTATAAACGGGGACGCTTTCTACGGAAAAATTTTTTAGGTTTAGTGAGACGAAGTAGTCGTTAATTGCTTGGTCGTTGGTCTTTGCTTGAGTTGCGATCAATGCGGGTATCCCTTCCAAACGGGTTTCTCTTTTTTTGCCTTTATCGTAACTTATCCAAACGAAATAAGCGTCTTGTTCCCCACTATAGCCACCATAAAGAGCAGGGTCCAACGGTATAGAATTTCCGTTTGCGTCCTTAACATACTTTAAGGGTAACTTTCCTTCCCCTGCCTTAAGCGGATTCATATTATAAAATGCGTTACTTGCTTGGCGTTCTTTTACTTTGAACACTGCAATATCGTTATAATCCATTTGACGGCATATATTCTCAAACGCTACGTCAACGGGGATCGGCTCGCCATCGGAATTGGTCGGTTCGTAGTCCCCGTTTTCAAGCAAATCGAGTATAAAACTATAACGTTGAGAAAGAAGTTTTTTAAACTCGTTTTCGCTTTGCATTGTTTCCATTATCTTTTTGGTCGCAAAAATCCTATCATCGTTGCCCCACGCTCGATAATACTTGGTCGTAAACGTTCCAAGAACAGCGGCAAGATATGCGTCTTTTGCATGGTGGAAATCGTTTAACGATCTAATTTTTATAAAACTACCATATTGTTTTGGGTCTTTATCCACCATCTTTTTTCTAAATTCTCTACTAAGACCTGCACGGATCGGCAACACGTAATCTGTACGATCAGGGAATGCGGTTTTTATAACTTGTTGGAAACAGGAATTTGCTTGAGTGGTTTCTACAAGTTGACGGTTTATAAAGCCTGCAACGTCTTTGTCGGTATATTCGTCTTTCATTAAGTTATTATATTTATAACCCGATATCATCTTGTTAGCTTTTAAAAACGCCCAAAACGGTTGCATTTTTTTACGTACCGCAAAACTTATTGCAAGCTCCTTTTTGCGTTGATTTTCTTGCTTAAGTACCAATACTTTATTATCTATGCTATCGTTTTTGACCAAACTTCGGGGAATTATATGATCAACTTCGTATTCGCTTAAATGATCTAAAGATAGAGACGTTCCGGAATACATACATCTTCCCATTTGTAAGAAGTATAAGAAAACTTTTTCGTTGGAAAATAATTCTTCGGCAACGGTCGATTTTTGCTTTTTTATTTCTTTAAGTGTTGCGTTGTATTCGGCAACGTCGGTTTGTATCGCCGAATATAAGTAATCAAGTAGTTTTTTGCGAGAATCTTTTTTCTTTTTTATATCATCTTCTTTTGTTGTTTCTACAAATATATGATCTGGCTCGTTGCCTATAATTTCAATAATTTCTCTAACGACTTTGTATGCTTGCCATACCGTCTTTTTAACGCTTGCGTCCGCATATAAACTATCAATAAGATTTTCGTAATTTGGGATAATATGCTCTTGTTTTCCTACGGTGCGTCCAATAAAACCAAACTCTTTTCCGTAAAGTATCTCGTTTATATTGTATTGAGTTTGATACATTATATCCAATATACTACGTGGTGTAGTCTCTTCGCTTAATTCTTCAACAAGTGTTCTATAAGAATACCTGCCCCATTTTGAATATCTTTTTTTGCTAAACAAAACAGTATATTTCCTTAAATAAGGCTTGTATTCAAATAGATTATTAATAACTTTTTGGCGTACTTTTATATCGTTGAAAATAGCAATACTTTCTACAATTTTGTCGTATAGGGGAATATCTTTTTCGGTAAAATCATTTCCCAATATTTTTTTAAAATCAACTAATGTACGCATACTGCCAAGAAGTTTGTCGTCGGAAAGTTTTATGTCGTCAGCAACAATATTTACTCCTTTATAATAAACGTTAATAAATTTTATTATGTCTGCTTTGCTAACGGTCGTCTTTTGACATACGAGATCGTCAAACAACCGTTGTTTAAGGGTGACGTCCAAAGGTTTGCCTTTGATTCGAATATTGTTTAGTTCGTTTAAAACCACGTATTTTTGATAGGTGATAGAATCCTTTGGTAATACGTATTGGTCGTCAAAGAAAGGATCTTTGGATAACATTTTTTTAATAAAATTAGCGTTTGCTATATCATAATCTACCTTTTGTTCAAAATCCCAAGGATAGACGGTACCATCTATCGTTTGATCTATCCAAGAAAAAGGTCCTTTTAATACACCTACCGAGTATGGGCGTTTAAAAGTAAGCAAACTTATTATTTTATCTTTATTATTATAAAATTCAGGATAGTATTTACCTTGTTTATCTAGTATTGCTACAAGTTCATTCTTATTGAATTGATAAGGTATAGCCGCATTTGTAATATCGTTGATTCTTGGCATAAAAGAGCCTTTTTCTATTTCGTTAAGGATGGCGGTTTTATTTGCTGAGTCTTCAAATTTACTCAAAACCTTTTTAACATAATCATAAAACTCTTCTTGAGTGCAAGAATTTTGATACCTTGTTTGCTTGGTGTTGGTTTTTACGTAACAAGCATAATTAAAAACTTTTACTTTTTTATTGGATGATTTATTCTCCTTGTCGGATTTTTTTCCTTCTTTTTGGTGGCGTGGGGATCTAAACATTGCTTTGTATTCGTCGCTTCCTTGCACCAATACATTTTTTAGAAGTTTAAGATCTTGCTTGTGCTTTTCGTATCTTTGGATCATAAGATCAGAAACGTAAACGTTGCCTTCTCCCAAAATATCTATAAAGTTGTTTTCAAAAAAAGTTTTATACGTACAGTTTAAAAAATCTATTTGATCATCGTTCAATAAATTAGAAAGTGTAGCAAGTTGTTCTTCGGTGTCGTCCGTTCCAAACTGCAAAATACAATCTTCGTCTAGTGACAACGAAAATGCGGAGACTATTTCGTTTGATTTGACTTTATAACCTAAAAGCAAAGAAACCAACACTTTAGATAAAGGTGTGTTGCCAATAAGTGTAAGCAATTCTTTTTGACGGTCTTTTTTTGAGAGATTTTTATTTGATAAAATACGATAGAACGCTTCTGCATCAGCGTTTAAGAAATCGTCAGATAATGTCTTTAATGCAGAAAACGTTTCTTCTAATAAAGATATAACGCCGGCTCCGCTTATGGTAATGGCATCTTCGTCATGTAAAAAATTTCCCCTATATTTAATAATGTGATGTATTGCGAGGTATATGAGCCGTATATCCGCTTTTTCGTCAGATTCCATCAACGTTTTGCGAAGATGATATATGGTGGGATATTTTTTATAGTATATTTTGTCAGTGTAGGTGTCGTTAAATATATTATAGTGATATTGCCTTGTAGAATTTGGGTCTTTATTTTTGTTGCACAAAAACGACGAATCTAATCGTCTAAAAAAGGTAGGATCTTCTTTGCCGATTGATCCCGCCATTAGCATTCTTAATAATTCTATTCTTTTACGGCGTCGGTCAAATCTTCTTCGAGTACTACGAAAAACTCTTCTATCTTTGGCAGATTCCCCTTTATCGAATAATACTACGCCCCATAAATGCTTATCTCCCTTTTTTACAACCTTGTAATCGGGGCCAATCGCTGCCCAACCGACTGAATTGGTGCCTAAGTCTAAAGCAATATTATAATATTTTTCCATTTTTATTGACAATCTCCTTTTCTTTTGATATTATTACTATAGTAACATTTTGAATTACATGCAAAGTTAAAATAAATGTTATACTAAATGCCTTTTATAGGTCCCGTTTTGACGGGGGAGATGCCACTATCGTGGCATTTTTTATTTATAACAAATTACTTTGAGTAAAACTATTTACTATTTACTACTTATTATAAACCATCGTTTAAATGCTGTCTATATGCAAACGTCCAAAAAATTACTTATTTGAAAAGGGCGGGAAATAAAAATGCCAAAAGGTGTTGACCTTTTGGCAATAGGATTTAGTTGATTTTATCAATATCTTTTGTTTATTAACTCAAATATGTGTAAGTTATAGTATTTGTCGTTGATAAGTCCCGTATGTGTGCGAATACCGACAAGACGGAATCCTTGTTTGGTAAATACGCTTAGCGCTCCCGAGTTGTAGGACGGTATCTCGCACCATAAAGAGTGCAGTTTAAGTTCACTCAAAGCATACTTGCAAAGAAGATTTAAAACTTCGCACCCAAAACCTCTATAACGATATACGGGGTCGGCTATATATAGGGCTATCTTTGCGCTTCTCGCTTGCTCGTCTATATCGTGCAACATACAAAAGCCTACCGCTTTTTTGGTGGATTTTTCGATTATTTCAAAGCGGACGATAGTCGGCGAAGTTATCCCAGATCTTACCCACTTTTTTAAAGTAGTGCCTTCTAACGCTTCGGTAAGCCCCAAGCCCCTTAATACGAGATCGTCTTTGAACCACGTTTCGTAATACTCTAAATTTTTTGCCGATGACGGCGCAATATAAAATCTATCGCCTACGATCTTTTTTCCTTTCATAATTTCTCTCCTTTTATCTAAGCGGTCAACTTGTTTTTATCTATAACCGTTTCTCTTTATCGGCTTGATAATTTCAAACCGACAAAGAAAGTGTTTTTGTAAAATTTATCTTTAAGGTTTATTCTTGTACTGCTTCGGCTTTTGCTCTTCTTTCGGCAAGTTCCGCTCTCATCGTGATCTTGGTCTTTTCGTCTATTTTGTAGCCGAGTATGGGTATCATAGCAAGCAAGCAACCGAGACCGGGCATCATAACGTATGCCAAGAACATAACGTTTTGCATTTTGGTTGTAATAACGGCGTTTGAGTTGTAGCCCGAGATAGCGACCATCAATATACCGAAACCGACCGCGAAAGCGCCCGCGATCTTGTTTGCCATTGAAAGTATAGCGTAATCGACGCCTTCTCTTCTCTCTCCCGTTTTCCACTCTTGATAGTCGATTATGTCCGCTGTCATTACAACGGGGGAATAACCGTGCGTACCGTACATAAAGCCTACGAAGAATTCGACCACCCAAACGAGTATCAACGCGCCGAGTCCGCCACGCATAGGCGAGCCTTCGGGTACGCAAAGGTAGAATATCATTGCCGCCAAAGCGATTATAAAGCCGTATAGCGCAAACAAAATAAACGTCTTTTTCTCGCCGAATTTTTTGTTGACAAAGGGAACTATTACCAAACTTATCATCGAAGTTATAGCCGACGTTAAACCCGTTAGCCAAGTGGCGTTGGACGTGGGGTCTAACGCTTCTCCGCCCGCTAAAAGATCGGACAATAAAGGTATTTTTACTGCGCCTATCAAAACGCCGCCCGCTTGAACGACTACCGCTCCTACGCAACCTCTCGAGAAACCGATAAGTATGGATATAAACACCAAACGCATCATTTTATTGCGTTTAAGTTCGACGAACATCTCCTTGAAAGATACCGTTTTTGACGTATACGAACGCACTCTTTCTTGCGTAAAGAAATAGTTTAAAATAAATAATCCGCCCGCTATAACGAAGATAAACACCGCGGTAACGAGATAATACGTCTTGACAAAACCGAAGTCGGTGGAGTCTTTGCCCGTCATCTTGGTCAATATCAACATTACGAAAGTAACGATAACGCCTGTGACCGAGCCGGCAATACTCTTTAATACGTTGGCTATACCGGCCGTCTTGTTACGCTCGTTCGCGTCTTGCGAAAGCAAGGACAACAAGCCTTGTGAAGGAATATCCGCCAAACTGAAAGATATATTCCAAGCGACCGTGGTTACCGTGATATAAGCGTACATTACGAGTTTGCTCCAAACGCCGGGTAAGTTGCCGAAAGGTATGTAGATAAACAAAGCCATCGTCAAAAACGCAATAGCGGGAGTGCTTATTGCGATCCACGGACGCATTTTGCCTTTTTTGAAGTTGCTTCTATCTATCATAGAGCCGATTATCGGATCGGCGATACAACTTAACAATTTTGCGACCAAAATAATGACTGCGACCGCATAAAAGATATGCGCGTCGAGCGCCGAGTACATGTCGCTATAGAATTGCGTTTGGAAACTGTTGACGTAACCCGCAAAAAATTGCAGACCGCAAACGCTTATACCGTAAAGAAACGCTTTACCGGTAGTGAATTTTGACGTAACTCGTTCGTTTTGCATAACTTACCTCGTGTAGTAAAAAATTTGAGTAATTATAAAAAACCTAAAATTAGACTTCGACTTCTATTATATATATATCCTTGGGGTCGTATTTTTTGACAAGTTCTTCCCAAGACGTGGGTTTGTACACTTGATCGGGTGCGGAAGTTATCATCAACTTTAAAAGATCGCCCGCCATATAGAGCGCGTCGTCCAAGCCCTTGCCAAAAGTGACGCCGCCTATAACGTCCGGAAAGTCTACGTTTAAAAACGTAGGATCATCTTTATCTACGGTTATAATAGCAGGATAGGAATATTTCATATCGAATAATCTATGATCGCAAAAATAAAAATCACGACCGCCACCTTTTTAAAATCCATCAAAACCCTCAAAAGATTTTAACGTCGCTATTTAAAATTATATAATAATAAACGACAAAAATCAATATCAAATTTTTTTTAAAAGGTACAATTATTAAAAAATCGTATTGAATAATAACTCCCGATGAACTATAATTAAAATAGTTTGAGGTGGTTTATGACAAATAAAAAGAAAAAGTTATCCGTAGGCGGAAAAATAACCCTTATATCGCTATCCGCCGTAGTCGTCGCCGTTTTATTGGTCGGCAACTTGGTTTTGTATTGGTGGGTCTACCCTTATATTTGGTATAAACGCATTGCGTTTGCCGTAGATAACAAAAAATGCGAGGCGGGACACGTCGTATTCGTGGGGGACAGTATAACCGACAGTTGCGATTTGAACAAATACTATCCCGAGTTTGACGCTTACAACCGCGGTATTGCGGGGGATACGACGGGCGGACTTTTAAACCGAATAAATATAAGCGCTACGGATCTTTCTCCGTCGGTAATAGTGCTTTTGATAGGTACTAACGATTACCAAAGGGCGATACCGCACACTAACGAACACATTTTGAAAAACTACGAGAAGATATTGACTAAATTCAAGCAAAAACTACCCGATACAAAAGTTATAGTACAGTCGGTCTACCCGATAGCGAACGTTAATTTTAAAGTTCATTACAAACACGGACACGGACACATAAAGGCGTTAAATAAGGACTTGGAAAAACTTACCGAGTCTTTTGGCTATACTTTTGCCAACGTCTATCCTTTGCTCGAAGACGGCGATGAAGAAATGAATATGGATTATTCTCAAGACGGGTTACACCCGAACGATCTCGGCTATCAAGTCATAAGCGGGTATTTAAAGCCTATAATTGCTTTGGAATTGCAAAAATAACGAGAATATTTTTTTACTTGGTATTGATAAACTATTACAATAATGATAAAATTAATTGACCGACTTTTCGCTCGGTCAGGAGGAAGATATGGCAAAAGAAACAAAAAGAACTTACGTTAGTTTTAGGGATTTTCCCGAAAAAAGCAAACAAACCGAATACACCGAGCCTACCCGCTTATTTGGGGACGACGGTACTTTGCTTGCCAAAGGTTGGGCAAGGAAAAACGTATTCGATTACGACCGTAACAAGGTAAGACCCGTTAGCCATAGAAAGGAATGGGATTTTTATCAAATATCCAACGGCAAGTATATGGCGCAAGTTAGTTTTGCAAATATTACGATCTTGGGCTACGCTTCCGCCGTGTTGGTCGATTTGGAAACGGGTGAAAAGTTGACGGGCCCCATGGCGATCTTCCTTGGTGGCAAAAACAAGTATATATTGCCCCCAAAAGGCGACGTTCCGCATCAAGTCGAGTTCCACGTAGGCAAATCCGAGTTTAAAGTCGACGCAAAGGAAAACACTCGTACGGTAAGTTTTAAAATGGGCGAAGTAGAGTGCGAATTTAAGATGGATATTTTGCCCGAACACGAAAATATAACCACCGTACTTCCCTTTAAAAACAAACCCACTCGTTATTTTATGACGACCAAACAAAACTGTATGCCTACCGAAGGATTCTTTAAGATAGGGGACAAGACGGTAACGTTTGACAAAAAAGACACCTTTACCGTGCTTGACTGGGGTCGTGTAAACACTCCTTATAGACTCGTATGGTATTGGGGTAACGGCTCGGCTTACATCAAGGACGACCAAGGCAAAGAGCATTTGTTCGGTTTCGAGATCACTTGGGGTATCGGGGACGAAAGCAACGCGACCGAAACTTGTATGTTTTTAGACGGCAAAGCCTATAAGTTCGGCGCGATAGACGTCAAGACTTTCCCCAAACCCGACAAGTATATGGAACCGTGGGTCTTTGAGTCCGAAGACGGCAAGTTCAATTTGACGATGACCCCGACTTTGGATCACCATAGCGACCTTAATTTGTTGTTGTTGAGAATGCACTCTCACCAAGTACACGGCAAATGGAACGGCAACGTCGTGATAGACGGCAAAAAGTACGAGATAAAAGATATGTATGCTTTCTGCGAGTACGTAGAAAACAGATGGTAAAATCTTATCGCCTTATTTTTCATCATAAAATTTTATAGTTTGACGTAGTTATAAAAAATGGACGAGACAAAGTGTTACCTTATTAGTTTTTAATCAATCAAATAAAAAGTTCTGCTTCGAAACGAGCAAATAAAACAGGCATTCGTCATATCCCGGTGCCTGTTTTTTTGTTTAAAATCATCTTTGAATGCCTTTTTTCATGCCGATTATTTTATAAGATCCAATGTATATTTCGCAATAAAATATATCATGAGCAATACCGAATAAGTCATATAGATTCCTTATTGTATAATGATAACCAGCCGTTTTGTCATTGGAATCATATTTTGGGAACTGCATCCATAATTCTTTATTGGTTTTAGATAATTCAACATATTCATTGTAGGAATTACAAGAATATGAATCCTTATCATGTGATTTGTTAATCTTTTAAGGCGGTGATGGGGACAACGAAAACACCGTCGGGGCGGACGTATGCAGCGTTACTTAGTCCGCAGATGACGCATTTTATGACGGGCGCTTTACCGCCGCTTGCTTCGATGTCCGCGCAAACTTTCAAAAGGTTTTCTGCGCCTTCGTCGATCTTCTTTGCACCTAATTTAATCTCAAATGCACACCAGTCGCCGTTTTCCAATTCGAGGACGGCGTCGATCTCGTTGTTCTTGTAATCTTGATAGTGGAATAGCTTCGCGCCGAATGCGCTTGCATATACCGAAAGATCACGTTCGACCATCGCCTCGAAGAGAAACCCGAACGTATTCAGATCGTTCAACAGTTTTTCCGGCGTAATACCGAGCAAAGCGCAAGCCATAGCCGGATCGGCAAAATGCCGCTTCTCCGATTGTTTCACACGCAAGGAAGAACGCAGAGAGGAAGAAAACGGCTCTTGATTATTGAAGAGAAACAAGCGTTCCAGTGCTTCGAGATATTTGGTGATCGTATTGCGACTCATGGACTCGTTGTCTTTTTCCATAATATCTTTGAGAAGAGAGGAGTCGCTGACCGTTGTCGCTTCGTTTCTCGCAAGGGAGCGGAGCAACAATTCGATCTTGTGACGATTGTAGTCTATGCCGTCGCCAAGTTTATTCAAGTCTTCTTCGATAACGGCTTTCATATAAGCTCTCGGCATCAAGTGCGCCCTTTTTACGTCTGTCTCGATATTCCCGGGCCAGCCGCCGCGGACGATATAATAGGCTATTTTTTCAAGAGGAACGTCGTCCAATAACTGCATATCCATTTTGCCGGCGCAAAGGTCGCGCAAACTGATTTTTCCCGAAGAATCGCCCGACTCGAACAAGGACATCGTGTTCATACGCAACTTGACGATGCGTCCCGCGCCGCTGTGCAAAATGCCTTTCGTCTTAGGCGTGGAAGAACCGGTCAATATGATTTGCCCCTTTTTATTACGTTTGTCGATCTCCGCTCTCGTTGCATCCCAAAGCGCGGGAACTTCTTGCCACTCGTCGATCATTCTCGGTGTTTCGCCTTGCAAAACCATTGTCGGGTCCAATTCGGCAAGCTGCCGATTGGAAAAGTTTTTCGACGGATCTCCGACCAAAAACTCACTGTTTGCGTGATAAGAAGACGTCCACGTTTTGCCGCACCATTTTGGTCCTTCGATACAGATCGCGCCGCTGACTTCAAGATACGTTTCTATCGTCTCATCGACGATCCTACTTCTGTAACTCTCAGCATTCGCAACTTTGCTCATAAATATTCTCCTGATAATTGTTCTTTTGCATTATAGCAAAGTGAGCAATATTTGTCAATATAAGTGAGCAATATTTTATAAAACAATTGAGCAATATTATTCTTATTAAAAATGTTTCATTTCTTGTGTGCGGGAGTAGTTCAATTGTCTTAAACCAATAAAACGGATAAAAATACGGGTAGGTCGGCTAAAAACCTACCTACCCACATAATCCCCACGAATATCTACCTAATGGGGTTCACTTCAACCACGCTTTTTTGTATTTTATAATTATTAAAACCAATATTATGGCTATTACCGCATTTATGCGCGGGGTTACGCCTTCGTTTTGACTTTGCGTTTAACGATCACAAACGAGACGTTATTTGTAGAACTCTTCAAAATCGATTTGATAATCTTCGCCGCGTAAGTATTGCTGTTCTTTGAGATATTCTTGTTCTTGCTTGCCTAAATCGACTTTGACGTTCTCATCCATAGAAAGATCGCTCTTGAATTGTTCTTGGAAGTGTTGTTGTTCGGCATACGCTTTCAAACGTGCTTCTTCTTCGGCGGCTTTTGCGATATTATGGCTATCGAGAAAGGATTCGCCAAGTTCGTTGGCGGCATTGACGAACTCTTCTTCTAAGGGGTTTTCGTCGTCGACGGCATAAATTTCGGAGTCATCATCGGAAGAAACCTCGATACCTTCTTCTTCTAAACTATTGTCATTGAGAAAGTCTTTTCCGTCGTCGATAAGCGCGTTTTCGGCGTCGGCTTCGGCAATGTCTTTTAAGAAAAATTCTTTTTCTTTTTGCGCCATGTCTGCAAGTTCGGTTTTTTCTTCTATGTCAAAAATTTCTTTTTCGTCGTAATCCTTTTTGCTTGCTTCTTGGGTCAAAGTGGGAAAAAGATTTTCTATTTTACGTTGAGCTTGTGCGGATTCAATCAAGCAAACGCTTAACGTTGCTTTTGCTTTAGACGTTGCGTCCAAGGACGCCATATCTCCCGCCGTCGGCAAAGGTTGACCCGGTTTCCAACCGGGGAACTTGTATTGAAGATATTCGTTGGCGGCTTTTTCGATAGTGTTTAAATTCCCGTAAAACGCGTTGCTCGGGTCATTAAACGCTTTATAAGCGGTATCGAGATTTTTAGAGGCTAATGAAGACGTATTGAACATTCTCGAAAGGAAACCCGGTTTAGTAGCTTTTACTATTTTCTCAAGCGCCTCTTTGCTACCTAATTTTTGTTCCATACGGAATTTTACGTCAAAAGCGTTCGGTTTCTTTTCTATCGAATTCAAATCTTTCTTAAGAGGCTCGTTTATTTTGTTCGATATGGATAAATATTGATCTCTAAGATAGGTATCCAACATCGAATTTTCGTTTTCGACTTTTATCTCGGAAGCGTTCTTTTTTGCATAAGCCCCTAAGTATTCGATAGGTTTACCCATAAAAAATTCGTTTGCGACGTCTTCTTCTCTGCTTTTTGCATACGGATTGACGGTCTCGAGATGATTTACGCCGTACAACTCTTTGCGATTCGTAACAGAAGTATCGTTATTAAGTCGAGTTTTGAAATCGGCGCTTGCGTCGCATAGTTTCGCTCTTGCTATATGTATAACTTCCGCCAAAGAATAGTCGGCGGGTTTGTCGTTCATACCGTACATCAATATATATTGCGTAGCGAATCTGCGCTTGTCTTCAAAATTATCGTATCTGTCAAACTTTTTGCAAAAATCCACCATAGAAACGTAATCTATGTTTGGTAAATCGTTTTTTCTTAATTGTGGCATGAAATAAGCACTCCTTTTTATAACGATATCTTTATTATACTACATACAGTGCTACAAACCTGCTACACATAAAACGTTTTGGATTTTAAGAATTTTTTTTGCGGGGACGGTCTATGTATCTTATCGACCGAAAAAACAAAATCTCTCAACAAAGCGACTGATACGAAACGACGGTCGACGAGAGACATTTTTATAATCGGACTTAAAAATTTATAATTTATTAAAATAAAACAGGCATTTGAGAAACTCGAATGCCTGTTTTGATAAAATGATTAAAAATATAATTCCTTTTGTTTTTGACCCTTAATTAGGGCGATATCGCACGCCTTTTTATAATGCTCGTTAGCGGAAGTCTTTTAACGAACAAAAGACGATTTTAGTGCGTCAGTAATAGAGATTATTACTGACGCACTAGTTATATTTGCCTAACGGCAAGTTATATTGCTTTCGCAGTTATATTTTGCTACGCAAAGTTATATTTACCCACAGGGTAAGTTATGGCAAATATAATATAACTTTGACTGCAAGTCAAAATATAACTTTTAGATTTACTCTAAAAATATAACTGTTTGCTATGCAAACAATATCACTTTACTTAAAACTTAATTTATGCAATACAGTTGTGTTGAAAAGAAGAAAAAAATAAAGTGTAGCACACTATACTTCGCCTTGCAAAGTCGCGTGTTTTTGCGATGCAAAAAAAGACTAACGAATTTTCGTTAGTCTTTTATAATGTCAAAAAAATCCCTAAGAGAAACGCCGTTTACCGCTTTATATTTTTTCGATATGCTAAATTTGGCGTACTCTTATCGGAAATCGATTATTATTTTTCTTCGCCGTTATCTTTCTTGCTTAATACCGCTTTAAGATCGGCGAAAGTCTTCTTTTTGATAACGAACCAAATCAATGCGAATATTCCCGCAGAAAGTAGGCAAGCACCTAAAACCGCGCCGATAACTATACCCGCGATAGCGCCGGCGGATAAACCGTTCTTTTTGGGCTCGGGCGTAGGTTCGGGGGTAGGTGTAGGATCGGGATCGGGCGTAGGATCGGGGTCGGGCGTAGGATCGGGGTCGGGCGTAGGATCGGGGTCGGGCGTAGGATCGGGGTCTACAACGGGCGTTGTACCTTCGTAGGTCAAGACGTAAGTCGAGAAATGATTCGTATCGAATACGGCGTTGCCGTCTACTACAGTCGCTTGCATATCCGTCTTGTCGTCGCCGTTCACGTAATAAATTTTAACTTGGCTGTCTTCTTCGACTTCCCCGAGACGAACGGAAACGGTCGCTTTTCCGTTTGCAAACGTAACGTTGCCTAAGGATAACTCGATAGCAAGTTGTGCGTCCTCGCCGTATGCTTCTAAATCTTGGGTGGAAGTATTTAATTTAAAGCGAACGTCTTTGCCGGATATTTTCTTGACGGCTTCTTTGTCGAACCTTACGCTAACGAGATCGGTGTCGAATACGACTATCCCTTCGTTTTGTGCGGCAAGAGCAAAGATATAACTTACGTCCAAACCGTTTTCACTTGCCAAGTCGGATAAGTTTTCGGTTACTTGATAAACTTTGTTACCGTCTATTAACGAAGGTTGCGCTTCGTAGTCTTCGACGACTACTTTGCCACATACCGAACACTCTCTCCATCTTTGCCCGATCTTGTCGGCAAATACGAGATAAGTCCACTCGCCGTAAGCGTGTGGTTGTTCGTCCAAACGCTCGTCGCAACCGTCGTAAGCGTTGCAAACGTGATAATGGGTATCTTCGTCCGAACTCCACTCGTCTCCGACGTATGCGTGTACGTGTTTGGCTATGGCGTGTCCTTGTTCGAGCATTTGTTCGCAGTCTTTACAGTATAAGTCGCCCGAATATCCGTCTTCCTTTGCGGTTACTTCTTTAACGTTTCTCAATTCCACGTTGACGTGGCGATCGGGATCGACGGGCGCTTTTAGTTGTAACGAACTCTTTTGATGTTGGTCGATATATCGAGATACTTTTTCAACTATAACGTGGGCGTCGACTACGGCTTTTAATGCGTCGTTTTCTTTATATTTAGCGCTGTTTGCTTGGATATATTCCCAGTCCCAAACGTACATTTCGTTAAGGTCGTCATAAACCGAATAATTGCCGTCGTCTTCGTTGTCTAAAAGGGTCTCTAACTCGTCGGTCAAGGGGAATTCTTCGTTTATATCGTATATGGATCTATAAGAATCGGGGTCTAATTGTTCGAGAGCGACGTTGATATCTTCGTCAAAGGTCTTACCGCAATATTCGCAAACGTAATGCGCAAGCGTTCCTTGATCGATACAAGTGGACTCGATACTTTCCACGTAAGTCAAGTTATGATCGGCAAGTCCGTAATAGAAGATATATTCTTCTTCGCAAATAGAACAACGCATTTTAAGATGCCCTTGCTCTTTGCAAGTGGAAAATACGTCTTCGTATTGCCAGTCGTGTACGCAAGCCATTTCGTAACCGCAATTTTCGTCGCAACGGCGGTCTCCGTCTTCGTCTACGTGGAACGCTTTTGAATTTTCGTCGATCGCTCCGCAATTTACGCATTGTTCATAGTGCATTTCCATTTCCTTACCGTACACTTCGATTTTGCCGTAAGTAAACACGTAAGAGTGCAAATACCGATAACTGTCTATGTCTTTTTCAACGTATTCGCCGCTCGCGTTTATAAGGCTAAAGCATTTTCCGCAATCCGAACATTGATAGTAAGCGTCGGTCGAATACTCTCCGTTTTGGCAATCTCCTTGCACTTCGGGATGGAAAACCAAGTGATGTTCTTTATCGACGGTCAAGTTTTCATCCTTTTCGACGGTTACGTACTTATATGCGCCGCAATCCGAACAATACTTTTTGGCTTGATCGTCGCCGATACACCAATGGGGACGATCTTCATCGTTGTACGAACTCGTCCAATTATGGTCGTTATCGTAGTGACCGCAAGTGGCGGTAAAACTCACGTGGAATATTGCGCTCTCGCCGTTTTCTCCGCTACTTGACAAGGAAACGCTCCACGTGCTTAACGCTCCGTCTACTATATAATCGTCGTATAAACCAAAGTAACTAATAGAATCGGCAAAGCGGTATCCGTCGTCGGGATAGACGTATAACGTGTAGTTTATGGTGGTTTTAGCGGGAATATCGATAAGGTTAAACAAATTGGTTTTTCCTTCGTCCGTATAAACTTTAGCGTTTTCTACGACTAAACCGAAATTGTTTGTTCCGATATCTATTTTGTTGTCGCCTTGCGGTTTAAATACGATCGGATTTATTACGATAGTATATTTAACTTCGGCGTGCAATACCAAACCGTCCTTCATAGGGATAATTTGTTGTCCGGGATAGAACTTGGTACCCGAGGTGTATTCGACTCCGTCTATTTCGCTTTTTATATTCTCGTCGACAGTGTAATATTCTACGTGTCCGCCTAACAAAAAGTCGTTTAACTCTTGGTCTCCTAAAATCGTATAATAAGGGTCGAGAGCATAGTCGTAATTCATATCGTACGGATAATTCGTACCGTCAATTTCGTAATAAATATTGCTGTATTTAATTGATTCGAATATTGGGGTTGCGGTCGCGGATACAGTTTCGGAATAGAGTGCGTTAAGAGAATAGGTTTGATTGCTTATCTTCCAACCGCTTTGACGATAGCCTTCTTTATAGTAAGTTTCCCCTTGTAATTCAAGGCCGTTAGCGTCAAATACTTCCACTTTGTCGGTGGGTGCGGATAAACTTTCTTTGTACGACAGTTGATAGGTACGCACCAAAGAAACGAGTATTTGTACGTCGTAATCGGGCATTACGAAAGAGTTGCCGTTAACGCTTACGGTTTGGGTCGAATCGTCGGTTTTTTGTACTCTTATACCGCTTACCGCTAAATTGTTTTGGTTGGGCGTTACTTGAATGCAAACGGTATCGTCGGGTTTAAACGTATCTGTAACGTGTCCGTAGTAATCGGTAACCGTTATTTTAGCGTTAGCGTTTGCGGTTACGTTTACTTTGCGAGTTATGTCCACGCCCGAGAAATGCCCTTCTCTTGAAGTTTGAGCCAAAACGTTGCTTCCGTTTTTAAGTTGTATAACTTCCATTACCGAATAATAGCCGAGCGTATCGACGTCGATATAGAAAGTTCCGAGCCCTTTGTTGTATGCGGTTTCGACGTATTTACTTGCGCCTGGCTTACGGACGTAAACGATTTTTTCTAAGGATAAATGCCTATCCAGTTCGGCGTAAGTTTTTGCGTTATATTTAAGAGATAAGGTCGTATCTATGCTTTGGTTGCCCAAGTTGCCCGTCCAGGTTTTGGGAAGATCGTCTTCGAAATAAAGCATACCTTTCGGATCTACGACGTTTACGGTCAAAACGTTGCAAGGATATTTGATACTCTTATCCCCGTTCTTTTCGGTGATATCTAATGCTATCTTATATTCGCCTATCGCCCATTTTTTATCGCCGGCTTTTAAAGTTATAGAGTAGGGGAAGTTTTCGTTAAGTCCCAAAACGACTTGATAAGTCTCTACCGCTTTATATTTATTTTCGTCAATCTTTTGAGATATGGTAAAGTTGGCGGTTATGCCGTGACTTGCAAGATAATTTTTAATATCGGCGGAAGTCAAAAAAGGACCGTTTTCAGCCTGCATAAGCGCTGTGGTATAAAATTGACTTCCGTATTTCCAAACAGCATAATTTTCATAGTTTATCTTGACGTTTAACGCTTGATATTGATAAACGGATACGGGATCAATGCTGTCGTTCTCGGAAAGTAATCCGTCGGCAATAGTGCGAGTTTTGGGAGCAAACGTACAGTATTGCTTGTTGGATTCGCTCGGGTCTTTATCTCCGTCCGTTTGAACGTAAAAGGACGTGGCGTCTTGGTCGATAATTTGAGAGTAATCGAGCGGGCGGTCTTCATTATCGTCCGTGACCAAAGCGCCCAATTTTGCCGAGTGCAATCTTGAGCAAAGACCTAAAGAGCCGGTGTAGGCGGCATATTCTTCCTTGTACGCCTCAAAATAACCGTTTGTAACGCGGACGTTGGCTAACGCTTTCTCATGCACGCGCAATGCGTGTGCGTAACCGTATCCGAACAATTTACCGCCTTCGACTAAAAGACTTCCGTCCTTGACCAACACACAAGCGACTTCGTGCCCGTCATAAGTTACACCGCGCCCTTTGAGAACTCCGCCCGTGACGATAACGTTTCCGCCGTTAGCGATGACCGCCGAGCCCATATTGTACGCCGTAACGGTTTTATAATAATTTTTTGTACTGTTGACGTCGGAAACTCTAACGTAGGAATATATCTTTTTGTTACGACCCGCTACGATATTGCCGCCGTGTACGTAAAGTTCGCCTCCCTTTTCCACTTGAACAACGTTACGGATAACGTTGAAAGGCGCGTCGTCGATCTCGCTAAACATGGAGTCGAATTGCAAAGTGCCTTTGTCGCCTTGCGAGTCCGTTATCCTTAGGCTTGCGCCGTTGTCAACGTATATAAGAGTATTTTCATAACTAAACGCATAATCGCCGTCGTTGGAATATTCACCGTGATAGCGTAATGACTTGAGTTCATTGCCAAAACCGCCCGTAGACATATAATAGTACAGTTGAGATTTATCCGAGTAATAGATCTCGTGTCCGTTGAGATCGAGTATCTTATTCCCTTTGACGTGTATAGATTCGATTTGAGTGAAATAGTCGTAATAATAAGAGGGGTGCGCTTTGTCAAGGTGTGTTTTGATTTCACTCTCGACAGTTATGTCTTTAGTGACGACGATAAACTTATTGCCGTCCCCTTCGAGCGCTTCTCTAAAACCAACGTCGTCGTTGACTTCGACGGTCGGATAAGACGAACGGGAAATGTCCAAAATTTCCGCCGACGTCGTTTGCATAGGTACGGCTCCGCCTAAAAATGCTACGCATACCGCCGCTAACAAGAAAATCGCAACGACTAGTATGGGTGTTAAACTCTTAAATTTACTCATAAGATGCTCCTTAAAATCGCACTTACACGCGCGTATTATATATACAAATAGAATAACATACATTTTAATAGCCTTTTGGCTATATTTTTTAGCCAAAAGGATATATTTTCTAAACGAAGGCTAAAATGCGCTAAAAGGCGGATATAGATGTTTCGACAGCGCTTCGCTTGCTCAACATGAAGCACAAACGAAAGCGAAAATGCACTTGTATATTTTCGCCGAGTGATGGGCGGTGAATTATAGCCGTATCCGTTAGGATACACTTTCCGATAGGAAAGAATTGCGTTAGCAATGGCTATAATTATAGATAATACTTTCGTACTCATTTTATCGTCATTCTGAGCAAGCGAAGCGCCGTCGAAGAATCTATATCCAAATAAAAACCCCCATTCCCACGTCGGACGCCATTTTGTCGTCCTTTGGTGGCAATCGAGCCCCCTTTCTCGTCGCTTTGCGACAAGGGTGCAACCCCGCTTTGCTCGTTTTGACACGACCACGGTCGTGGACTACGTCTTCGACGATATATGAGACAATCTGGGACTATCATTAAAAAGCAGTGTGAACAGTTTCGCCTTGAAAGCGTAAGCGTTTACACCCTTTCGCCCGATTATGGGCGAAGGAAAGGGGGCTTGATTTTATCCAAAGTAGACTTGTTTACAAGGCTACGACGATAAAATGGGGGTTTTTATTTTGGATAAAACATCGACTTTTTTACAAAAAAAACGGTAGCCTTGCGCTACCGTTTTGCTTTTAAAAATCAAAATTAAAATTCATCGCTTTGATCTAACGAAATGATAAACGGATAATCCTTTGTCATTTGCATCAACGCTTCCGCTTGATAGGGTTGTTCGGTATGTATTTCCAATTCCGCAATTATTTTGCCGTCCGCTTGGCGGGAAGTTTTAAATCCCAAAAATTTTTGTACGTGGAATATTTCTCGCACGGTTTGTAGATCTTCTTCGTTGGTTATATCTATTTTAGCGTGAATGATCGAAAAATATCTCGTGTGGAATATTTTAATTGGCAAATGCAAGAAAAGTTGGGTAAACAGCAATAAAGCGGTCGCTATTGCGCCTATAACGTACATGCCCGCGCCGAAAGCCAAGCCTAAACCCGCCGTCGTCCAAATACCTGCGGCGGTGGTAAGACCGCGCAAACTGTCCTTGCGGTGCATTATTATACCCGCGCCCAAAAAACCTACGCCGGATACTACTTGCGCTGCGATACGCGCCGAATCCGCACCTCTTACGCCGTCGGCAAAAACTCCGTTCGTAGACAAATCGGAAAAAGCGTATTTAGATATTATCATCATCAACGCCGCGCCGATCGCAACCAAAGTATGCGTTCTGACCCCCGCTTCTTTGGAACGAGATTTACGCTCGAATCCTATTATAAAACCCGCCAATGCTGCGCAAGCAAGTCTTAACAAAAAATCCCAAATGTGATCTGCCCACGCCTCGCTTATGTCAATAGACGTAATAGTAGCAATCATTTTACACCTCTTAAAAACGTCGTTTACGTTAAATAATATCAATAATTGTACTACTTTATGCGTGCTTTTTCAAGACTTAAAAACGTTAAATACGATTTTTTATATAAAAAAGCCTTTTTAAAATACTTTTTTAGATAGATAGTAAGACACTTTTATATCGTTTTATATAAGCGTAACGATAACCGTAAAATACCCTTTTTTTAAAAAAGAAAAAAATCATTTTGTTTTTTTGATAAGATATGCCGAGTGAAAGGTCATATCCACTTTTTCTACGTAAAATTTTAGCGCCTTTTTGTAGTCTTTGGTAGGTGTCGAAAGAGTTATATAATCGACGTCGTTTTTAACGAAATTCTCTATCATTTTAAATAAAGTTCCGCCGATTTTCTTATCTCGATATTCGGGCAAAACGTAAAGTTCGTCTACGTCAAAGCATCGAGATCCTATTTCTATACAAGACGTTTTGTTTTCCTTAACGTAAAAATGTCCAAACGTATATCCGACTATTTTATTGCCGTCCAATGCGATAAAACAAGGTTCTTTAAGGTCTTCTCTTGCGTTTGCGACTATACCGAAAGAGCAGTCTTCTCGTACCCAATTTGCGGATAACTCCAAAAGTTGGTCTATCGTTTCCTTATCAAGCGTCGCTTGTTTGAATTCTATCATAAGCACGTCCTTTTTGCTGTTTGGTTTATTATAAATCTTTAGAAAGAATATTTCAACAAGTTTTGAGTTTTGTCCGAATTATTTGGAAAAAGATTCTTCGACGGCGCTTTGCTTGCTCAGAAGGACGACCGACTAAGTGCAACAATTATAATTATAGCCATTGCTAACGCAATTCTTTTCTATCGAAAAGAGTATCCTTTCGGATACGGCTATAATTCACCGCCCTTCACTCGGCGAAAATTTTAGCCTTCGTTTGTGCTTCATCCTGAGCGAAGTCGAAGGATCTCTATCCTTGAAAGCGTAAGCGTTTGCACCCTTTCGCCCGATTATGGGCGGAGGAAAGGGGGATTGTCTGCGCACAAAGTAGGCAATCTTTGATTGACTACGACTGCGGAGAGGGGGTTTTTAGATAATTTTTACCAAAGCGATATAAATTCCTTACGGAATTTGCGATATATCCTTGCGGATACGATATGCCCGTGGCACGATATGTCCCTTTCGGGACGTTATGGAATTTATATCATATCGCATACGAGCAAAGCGAGTATATATCGTGTTGAACGAAGTGAAACATATCGTGTTGCAAAGCAACATATCGCATAAAAGTACCGTAAGGATAAAGACCCTTCGACTATGCTCAGGGTGACGATAACGTTTTGAGTACTTTTGGTTTGCATATTAATAATAATCAAAGCCGTCGTTTTGCAATAGCCTTCTAAACCGTATAAAAAAAAAGGGACTGTTTTCACAGTCCCTAAATTTTGTTTTACTTATTATTTGATAAGTTGTTGAGCGTTGTCGGCTTCTGCTTCCGCTTCGTCGGTAGGCTCGTTTTTCGCTTTGATCTTTTCGATAGCGGTAAGTACTACGTTTACTACGATACCGAGTATCAATGCGGTAGCGATGTTCTTGATCTCGATGTATCCGGTGCCGTTGCCATCGGGGGTCAAACCTGCTTTTGCGATAGGTATATTGATAGCCAAGCCGCCGATACCTGCGATAAGGATAGCGGATACTACGAAGAGATTGTGGTTTTCGCCAAGGTCGATATCTTTGAGCATCTTCAAACCGCTTACTGCTATAAAGCCGTAGAGAGATAAGCAAACGCCACCCATTACGCAGTTAGGTATAGTTCTAAGTATTGCCATAACGGGGCTTAAGAAGGATACTACCAAAGCCAAGATAGCGGTCGTCCAAATGGTGATGACAGAAGCGTTTCTGGTGATCGCAACGCAACCGACCGATTCGCCGTAAGTGGTGTTGGGGCATACGCCGAAGATGGTACCCGCGATGGAACCTACGCCGTCGCCTAACAAGGTACGGGATAAGCCGGGATCGTTGCCTTCAACAAGTTCTTTTTCGATGATAGAACCAAGGTTCTTGTGGTCTGCGATATGCTCTGCAAATACTACCAACGCTACGGGGATGAAGGCAAGTGCTATGGACGCTACGCCTTGACCGTTGAGCATTTGACCTACGCCTGTTTGAACTTCGCCGGTAGCGAGTTCCTTGATAGCGTTGATGATGCCAAGGTTAGGATAGTTAAGGAAAGCGGTGATGCCTACGAAGCTACCGTCTTTGACGAAGTTTTCAACCAAAGGCTTCCAGTTGATTATCTTTAAGTAATCTACGTCGAAGCCGTAACCGAAAGCACTGAATATAGCCGCAGTTACGTAACCGCAAGCGATACCGAGGATAAAGGGAACCAAACGCATAGATTTAAAGCGTTTTTGAGTGGAACAAATGATTACTACGAAGAAGGTTACCAAGCCGCACAAGATAGCGATAAGGTTGTAACCGTGGTATACGCTTGCGCCGGTAGCGGTAGCCATGTCGCCCATTGCCGAGCCTGCCAAGGACAAGCCGATAAGCGCGACGGTAGGTCCGATAACGACGGGGGGCATAAGTTTATGTATCCATTGAGTACCGAAGAATTTAACTACGATAGCAATGACGATATAAACCGCACCTGCAAAGATGGAACCTACGATAACGCCACAATAACCGAAAGATACTGCGGTGAAGAGGGGTCCTAAAAAGGCGAACGAACTTCCTAAGAAGACGGGGCTCTTGGATTTGGTGAAGAGCAAGTACACTATAGTACCTACGCCTGCGCCGAACAAAGCAGCCGCGATGTCCATATTAGCGCCGGTAACGCTGTTTACTATCGTAGGAACAGCGATAGTCGCCGCTAAAATGGCGAGCAATTGTTGAAATGCGAAAACAGCGATTTCTTTTGTTTTCGGTCTGTCGTTGACGTTATACAACATTTTCATTTAAGCTTCCTCCATATTGTATTTGTAAAATTATTTCTTATATTTAAACGGTCCTTTTCCGTTTATTCCTTTTCGTATAATTCGACGTCTTCTCTACCGTCCGTTTCGTTAAAGTGTACGGCGATGAGTTCTTTTGCCGAAGTTGGTACGTTTTTGCCTACGAAATCCGCGCGTATGGGCAACTCTCTATGTCCCCTATCTATCAAGATAGCCAATCTTATGGTGCGGGGGCGTCCTAATGAAAGGGTCGCGTCTATCGCCGCTCTTGCTGTGCGCCCTGTATAAAGCACGTCGTCTACCAATACCACGTCTTTGCCCGTAACGTCGAAAGGAACGTCCGTGCCGTTCACTTCGGGCGAGTCGGATAAGCGAGAAACGTCGTCTCTATAAAAAGAAATATCCAATTTGCCAACGGGAACGCTTTCCGCGTGCGCCGTAATGAAATCGGATATTCTCGCCGCCATTGGTATGCCTCTCGTGTGAATGCCCAAAAGAACTACGTTGGAAATATCGACGGAATTCTCGATTATCTCATAAGAGATACGAGTCAACGCCCTTTTGATATTCGTTTCGTCCATAAGTTTTGCTTTGAGCTTCATACCTTAAAAATAAAAAACGGAACCCAGTTGCGTAACGTCCGCCAAGTCCCGTGAAAAAACTAAATTGATCCATATGGCACTTGTCGACATCACAGTATCGAATTAAAGTTTGCCTAACGAGTCGCCGCAGCGCCTCATTTCTTTGTGATTTTAACATATCTTTAAAAATTCGTCAAACGTATTGGATATGTTTTTTTAAAATTTATGAGATATTTTAAAGATACTTCTAAATCGTGATTTTCGTCGGCAAAAACAAGCGTCGTTATAGGATCTTTAAAGTATTATTTTTTACTAAAAACAAAATTTAGATCTTTATCCGCTGTAAATGTCGGGAAAATATATTCTAAATATACTCCGCCGTTTTTTTCTTCTTTACTTATCGGATAATAAATATCTTCGTTTACGTTTGCAAAAACGTCAAGCGGTTCTTTTAAAAGTAGTTTAGGGGTAAATTCTTTACCTTTGTCAAAAACAAAGGGCGAACAATAAAAATAATCGTTGGTATCGCTTTTAAACGCCGAAAACGTTTTAGGGGCAAAATAAACGCTATCTTCTATATCTTTAGTGTCGACGGTAACGTCAAAGCAGTCTCTTATTTTATATTGATTATATATAATTATCGGGAAAGGGGGCATTTTAAACGAGAGACTTGCGGTCTCGTCGTCAAGTGCGGAAAAGGAAAATTCAAATTGAGTTAAATCGGTTTCTTCGATCGGGGTCAAAGTCAGCAAATTCATGACTGTTATTCGGTCGGGAAGTTTTTTTGGCGGTAAGGTATAAATGATCTCTATTTTTTGGTTTGCTATTGCGTCGCCGCTCTCGGACGTGCCGAAGGCGGGATCGTAAATCGTATACTTTAATTTTACCGATTTTATACTCTTATCGTCTTGGGTCGGGTTTTGAATATTGTCGCTTTTCATCTTTCCTCCGAGCGTCTTAAAAAAAGATCGCCTATAAATATAGAGTTTTTTGCTCTAAATATTATATAGGCGATTTTTGTAAAAACGTAAATTACTATTCTCCCGCTACGATAACGCCCGAAAGTTTTACCGCTTTGGGTCCGACGTAATCGTAACCTTCGTATTTTTCGGTGGAAAATACAAAGTTCTTTTGTACGTTCAAAAGATTGCCGCTTATGGACCCGCCCGTAAACGGAGTGGCTTTTCCGTTTTCGTAAAGATAACCCAAACGGATCTCGCCCCCGAACGACCCCGAAAAACCGTCGGCTTGGAAGTCCGAGAAAGTCTTGACGTAAACTACTTTACCTTTTAGCATTTCGGATAAAGGTTTAGAGCCGTTTTGCAAACAAATGGAATCGAAAGTTCCCGTCGGCTTCATACCTAAATAATAACAAAAACGGTTTGCCCCGATAAGGGTTTGGATAACGCCGTCTTTTAAAAGTTGGGTGTCTTTTAGTTTGATGCCTTCTTGGTCGTAAGGCGCAGTCGCTTTTAGGGTCAAATTGAGTTTTTCGCCCGTTGCGTCTTGTCCTTGTATGTCGTCTCCCGCCTTGCTGTCAACGTAACCCGCAAACGCGGCGGCAACGTTGGTCCTTAAAAGATATTCGGAAATCAAAGAAGCGAGATTTTCCTCGTCTATAATAACGTCGTATTCGCCCGATTTGATAGACGCAGTCGCTTGCGCTCTCGACTCGACCGTTTGCAAGGCTTCTAAAACTCTTTGAGCGTGCGATTTTTCGTCAAGAGTTTGATATTTAAAGGAATTATATAATTCCACGTCTTGCGGGTCTTTGCACTGTACGACGTATTCGCCTTCTATATATTGTTTCCAATAGGAAACGTCCGTGCCTTTGGAAGTTATCTTTCTTACGTGCTTTCTTACCGCAAATATTTCAAGCGAGTTGATAAACGCTTTTTCTGTGGTCGGCTCAAAAGTCGCTTTTGCCGTAGCCAATGCGGTTTGGGATAAACTTATCAACGGCGTCGTTTCTTCGCCCACTTCGGGATCGGGTAATTCGTAAAACGGATTAAGCGCGCTTTTTGCCGAAGCGTATGCGTTTTGTAATCTGTCTATTATATCTTGATATTCTTCGTTAGACCCGAGTTCGGTAATAGAAGAACCCCTTTTACCGTCTTCGTCCGCGTAAACGGTTACCGAATAGGTAGTTATTTCTTTGGCTCTTCTCATATCCAATTTTTTCTTTACGAAGAAAAGTTCTATGCTTTCGGTGTCAAAACGATCTATTGAATATGCGCTTGCGCCTATCTCGGCGATGGCTTTTTTGATTTTTTCGAGCATAACCGTCCTCCTTAACCTAATCTTATTTTGGCTTTTATATAAGGACCGCCGTCCGAGACTTTGACCCACTCTTTATAGCCTTTACCGCAATATCCCGTCCCGCAAAGTTCGGGGATTTCGCTCATCATAGATATTGATTTTAAAAGATCGGGAACGTATCCCGTAAGCATTACGGGGGAATATACTTTGCCCGTAAATTTGCCGTTTTTTATTTCTCTCGCTACGTTTACTACGCACTGTATGCCCCAATTTTTGGGGTCTTCCATACCGCTTGACGCGTTTTCGAGCATAAATCCGTAGTCGATAGACGCTATCATATCTTCGAGTTTATCTTTGCCGCCGTCAAAATACGTGTTTGTCATACGAGTATACGCTTTTCTTTCGTAACTCTCTCTTCTTCCGTTGCCGGTCGACGGGAAGTTTAGAGAAAGGGCGGAAAGAGTGTCGTTGATGCCGGATACCAAAACGCCTTTGTCGATTATCACGGTATCGTGCGCCAAAACGCCTTCGTCGTCAAAGAAATAACTTGCGCACTCGTCGTATTGTGCGTTTGCTCCGTCGTGCATTGTAACCAAAGGGGACGCGACGTATTCGCCCAAGAAACGAGAAGCAAGCGCTCTGTCTTTTACGAACATATCTTCTTCTACCCCGTGTCCGAACGCTTCGTGTACTATCATACCCGTAACGTCGGGCGAGCAAATACAGTCAAATTCCCCGGGTATCATAGGCGAAGACGATAAAACGTCTTCCAAACCTTTTACGACGTCGGGTATTGCTTTTTTCGCTCTTTCAAATAGGTCGGATTTGCCGAAGGAAGAAAAACCTTTATAATAGTCTTTTATCTCTTGACCCCTTTTGCCTAATGCGACGACGGAAAGGGTTTGCCAATATACGTGTTGGTACAACTCTCTGTTTTTAGAAATAAAGAGTTTGTCGTATATGCGATAATCCGCGTGGCAAGATAAGTCGTAAACTTTGTCGGATAAAGAAAACGCTTCTTGCCTTAACTCTTCCAACTTTTCCAAGAATACTTGGTCGCTTAATTCGGAAGGGGCGGGCGAGTCTACCGAAAACGATTTTACCAAAGGCTCGTCGTCTTGTTGTTTGCGGTCGCCTTGCTCTAATCCTTTTGGCAAAGCCGTCAAAGGTTCCAATATCTCGGGGATTTTAACTGCGAGCTTATCGACGGACTCTTCGTCAACGGAATTAAAGGAATATTCCCCGTAATTGCCGTCTTTGAATACTCTTAAAACAAAACCGTTTTTAGAGTGCAGCAAATTTGCCGAAGCGGTTTTACCGTTTTTCGATACCCCGTATCCTTTTGCTTTGGATGCGACGCCCAATACCGAAACGTAGGTATATTTCTCTTGAAGTTTTGCTACCAAACGTTTGAGATAAGGAAACGCGTCTTTTAAAAACTTGTTTTGAATATCCATAATTACTCCTTGTCGTTTATTTTCTTTATTATAACACCGTTAAGGGGTTAAAATCAACAAAGCAATAATGCCGCCGAAATAAAATGGTTCGTCATTCTGAGCAAGCGAAGCGCCGTCGAAGAATCTCTTTCCAAATAAAAACCCCCCATTCCCACGTCGGACGCCATTTTGTCGTCCTTTGGTGGCAATCAACCGTCAAATGTTGTTATTGCATTTGCAATAACGTATTATCGAAACAATTCGATAATACTCTATTCTTCGAATAGACATTTGCCGTCCGCACTGCCGACTCATAAGTATCTCTTTTGACTTGTCTTTACGCAAGCGTAAAGACTGCGTTTTATAGAGACCTTATTCGTCTTCTCCAAAACGCAAAAGCGTTTTGTCGAGTATATAATAAAATATACAAGTGCATTTTCGCTTTCGTTTGTGTATTTATAATAATTATAATTATTGCTAACGCAATTCTTTCCTATCGGAAAGAGTATCCTTACGGATACTGTTATAATTCACCGCCCTTCACTCGGCGAAAATATACAAGTGCATTTTCGCTTTCGCTCGGGCTTCATCCTGAGCGAAGTCGAAGGATCTATATCCTTAAAAGCGTAAGCGTTTGCACCCTTTCGGCTATTTTAATAGACGAAGGAAAGGGGGATTGTCTGCGCACAAAGTAGGCAATCTTTGATTGACTACGACTGCGGAGAGGGGGTTTTTAGACTTTTGTTATTGTAATAAACCAAATTTATCTTACAAGGACTGTAAAATCTAAACA
>Ga0256405_10001677_pt1 | contig 58355 bp, 62 predicted proteins | sample RumenRJG_02DNA_FD_189096 | JGI IMG/M metagenome (GOLD analysis project Ga0256405, IMG submission 189096) | Bovine rumen microbial communities from Lethbridge, Alberta, Canada - RJG_02 | ecosystem: Host-associated > Mammals > Digestive system > Stomach > Rumen | place: Canada: Alberta... | reverse complement strand
TCTTATTGGCAATGGTATAGATATAGTATTCCGCCGTAAAGGAATGACGGTAAATCGGTTCAGAATTGGTCTGAATCAGCATACGCTTACCGTCAGGACTCATGATGTAGCCCTCTACGTAATCTATCTTGGCTCCATGAATGGTTGACACATCAAAAAGCGTCTCCGTCTCCTGACCGTTTTTGAACGAGCAACGCACCACGCGCTTCCAGTCGTCGCTCACCTTGGTGTACGACTCGCCGTCGGCTGCCGGCACTACGCCCGATATGCCCTCAGCACGGTAGGCACCTTGGGTAATACGCTTCAAATCCAGATTCTGTCCCAAGCATACGGATGACACTAACAGCCACAGCAGGCCAATCGTTGTTAATTTTCTCATGATGATATGTATGTTAGTATGATACGGAGGCGCGGAGCAACTGTTCCACGCTCATTTGTTCGTTTTGTTTCATAAAACTGTCCACCAATGCCACCTGCTCGTTGTCGAACACACGACGATTCGTCACCCGATTGACCACCCACTGAATCTTGCCGCGATGCCAGTCGCGCTTCTCCTTACTGGTCTCGGCCTCGTTCAACGGATAAAGACTCAACAGATAAAAGCGCAGACAGTCGGGCGTAATCATCGAACGCGTCATCATCTGGCGCTGCACATCAGAGTAATGTGCCACATAGAATGGATAGTCGGCACCCAAATATTTGTCCAGCGAGATGCCCAACGTCTTATTGCCGACAATGATACTTTGGTCAAACGAACCGATTTGGGCATAAACCTGAGGGATTTCAACCGAAGGCACAAACTCCTTCAGTCGGCTGAAAGCCTCTGTCAGCTCCGCATTCAGGTCGTCCATATTGGCAAATTGTTCCTGCACATCGCCTATCATCTGTTGCAGCGTAGTATCGCGGAAAAAGCGCAAGAACTTCGTATTGATTTCAGGATCGTTCACCTGACCAAGTTGCAACACATTCTCAATCAGTGTCCGTGTCTGCATCGGATACGTCTTGTTCATCTGCAACAGTGCCGAATAATCGCCCGTGGTCAGGTATAAACTCTCTATCCGGTCGTAGCGTTCTATCGTCACGTTGTCCTTGTTTGAAGTGTCTTCAGCAGACTTCAAACGCCACTCACAGCCTAAGCAGATGAGCATCAATACAACTAACAGAAAATAGACCTTACGCACTGTTCTGACGGGCTTAAAGATTTATTATTGTTAAAATACGATGCAAATATACTAAAAAGTATTTTAAATTCCAAATTTTAACCTAAAAAAGATAAAAAAAAGTGCAATGTGCTTGCTTTTTCGTTTATTTGTGTGAAATTTGCAGGGATAATTCACACCTTATTATATATATAAGAGAATATGAGAAAACTAATCTGCTTCGCTGCTGTGAGTCTGTCGTTCCTAACGGCATCTGCCTCACAAACTTTAAAGATTACGGTCACCAATCCCCTCAACACGGTTCGTACCGACCAACCTGTTGTCATTCCATTGGCAAACTATGGCGAGGTGCGTTCGGCACTCGTGACGGTTGATGGGCAAGAGATACCCTGCCAGTTAGACGACCTCAATCAAGACGAGGTCTTCGATGAACTCTGTTTCTTAGCCGATTTGGGCAAGAAAGAGCAGAAGCAATATACCGTCGAGCTTTTCGACACAGGCGAGCCACGCACCTACCCTGCCCGCGTATATGCTGAAATGCTGCTGAGGAATACCAGCGACAAGAAGTTGAAGAAGAACCAGCAGAATAATTTCATCGAGTCTATCACGGCACGGGGCGACGCTGCCGATGCCTACCACATGCAACACCACCATGGAGTAGATTTCGAGAGCGAACTGAACGGCATCCGCATCTATTTCGACGCCCGCCAGACCCTCGATCTCTACGGCAAATACAAGAAAGGACTGGAGTTGCAGGCCACTCAGTTTTATACCGATGCCGAACAGAAGGCACAGGGATATGGCGACGATGTGCTATGGGTAGGCCAGACCTTTGGGCTGGGTGCCTTCCGCGGTTGGGATGGCAAGAAGCCCACACACGTAGAGCCCGTTCGCTCTCGCACGCAACGCATCATTTCCTATGGACCCCTTCGCACCATTGTAGAATTGGTAGATCGTGGTTGGCAAGCTCCTAAGGCGGAAGCCAACTCTCAACTCTCAACTCTCAACTCTCAACTAATAAACATGACTGTCCGCTACACCCAATATGCCGGTCATCGTGATACCGATGTGGATGTATATTTCAACAAAGACGTCAGCGATTGCCGGTTCTCCACAGGTATCATCAATGTGAAGGGATCCGAGGAATTCAGCAACAAACGCGGATTACGCGCCTGCTGGGGCACCGACTATCCTGCCAGCGACACCACCAAATGGAAGCGCGAGACGGTAGGACTAGCAGTGCTCGTTCCACAAAAGTATATCCTCAGCGAGGAACCGGCTAATAAAGACAACTATGCCTATGTGTTGCAAATCAAGGGCAAGCACATGAACTATAAAGTCAGCTACACGTCAGCCAACGAAACCTTCGGCTATCACTCAGCCCAAGCCTGGTTCGACTATCTGAAGTCGTGGTGCAGGGAAGTGGACAGTCCCATTACGGTTCAAATCAAGTAGGAACTGTCCTTTTCATTCCTATTTGGCGGACTGCTGGCTCAATCGCTTGAATTCCTCACGCGCCTTGCGCATCTGCAACAGGAAAGCCTCGCTCGTATGCAGTTTGGCATAAGCTGCTGAAGTAGCTATACGGGCTGCATCGGTATCGCTCTGCCAATGGGCACCCACCACCACTCGGTTTTCACCATAGCGATAGCCACGGGCCAGAATCTCGTTAGCGCGGTCTGGGTTAATCTCCATCATCAGCAGAGCCGCACTCCACCCCAGTGTGGTGTGTCCGGAAGGAAACGAACCATTCTTGCGCAAAGAGGGTTCATCCTCAGGATAGAGCGTACCCTCGTTGAACACCATAAACGGGCGTCGGCGCATATACTTCTTCTTGGGCAGCGAACACACCTTACCGCAGGTCTCTGTACCCATATCCAGCACCTTATAGATTTCGGGCGTACCTTCTTTAGTAATCTCCATACCGAAGGCTTCCTTAAACTCGGTGAGAATGGTAGCCAGTCCATATACGGCATCACGTGTAGCCTCAGCAGCACGCACAGAATCCTTACGCATCTCCTTGCCCCAATAATATCGGCTCACGTCGTATGCGAAAGCCGTCGAAGTACTGTCTGGAGGACCAGGCATAAACACCATCATATCCGGCATCTGTTCGGCTGTGAAATACAACTTTTCGTTCTCTTGTGCATGTGTAGCCAATGTCATGCAAAGGCCAACAATCAATACTAATTTCTTTTTCATCTTCAATCCTATCAATAACCAGTCGCAAAGTTACATTTTTTATTCCATACTACCAAATAATTTGCATTTCACTCCCATATTTTCTGCAGTGCACTCGAAAAATTATTGCAGTGCACTACAATTTTTATTGGAATGCACTCGAAAAAAGAACGCTTTTTTAAGAAGTCCAGCCATCTAGAAATTGTGAGATATTGAAACATTGAAGAAAAAGGATCGCGAGTGGCTGGTCGGAAAGCTGATGGAGCCTTCCGCTGATGATTCTAAGACCGCTCAGCAGAAGGCATATATGAAAGAGGTTATTCCGCTTTTTCATCATGAGCACTCATATTCTTGATAAACAGATCGACAAGATGCTTCGTGATGAATGTATGACGAACGGCATGGCGCACCTTTTCTCCGAATGATTTCGTGTTGCCGGATGAGGTAGCCGACTCGGCTTCTGCCACTTGCTGCTCGCGCCGGTCGATCTTAGCACGCAGACTCTCCGGAGCGTGACGATAAAGGAACGTATAACATGGCACGGCAGCCTTCATAATATAAGGTGTGAGGAAGGTGGTCACCACACTGGACGCCACGATGATAGGATAGACAACTGGATTGAGCACACCCAAGCTGGTGCCCAGTGATGCGATGATGAACGAGAACTCGCCAATCTGGACGAACGAGAAACTGGTGAGCATAGCGTCGCGCATGGTCTGTCCGCCCCACCAGCAACCTAAGGTGCCAAAGAGAATCATTCCGATGATGATGACCAGGCTGACCCAAAGTATGCTGTACCAATATGATGCCAATGTAGCTGGATTGATCAGCATGCCCACCGATATGAAGAAGATAGCAGCAAAGACATTCTTCAAGGGAGTCATCAGTTTTTCGATACGATGCGACTCCACGGTCTCGGCAAGGATAGAACCCATTACGAAAGCACCGAGTGCACTGCTGAAGCCAGCTTCCTCTGCCGTCAGCACCATACCCAAGCACAGACCTAAGGCGAGGATGATAAGCGTCTCGTCATTCAGATGTTTTTTCACTTTGCGTATCAGTGTCGGGATAATCAGTATGCCACAGATAAACCATGCCACGAGCGTAATGGCCAGATCGAGGATTTTGCTGGCTAACTCGGCACCTTCGAACTGATGGCGGATGGCTATGCTGGAGAGCAATACCATCAGTACCACTGCCACCACATCCTCCACGATAAGGATGCTGGTTGCTCCCTTGACGAAACGCTCCTTACTCCAGCCTGCCTCATCAATAGCCTTCATCACGATAGTGGTGCTCGACATGCAAAGCATGCCCGCCAGGAACAGGGAGTTGACCATATCAAAATTGGCATCTACTCCCACGCCGTAGCCAAAGAGCATCATGCCCGCAATGATTGTCAATGCGCCTATTGCCGCCACTTTGCCACTGCTGATGAGGTTCTTCAGGCGGAACTCCAGACCGATGCAGAACAATACAAACAGAACGCCGATGTCGCCCCATTGCTTCACATTGTCTGGATTCACAAGGGTCTTGCCAAACAGATACGGACCCACCAAGACTCCTGCAACGATGTAACCCAACACCACCGGCTGCTTTAAGAACTTAAACAGAATACTGACTACAGCCGCTGTAATCATCAAAATGTATAAATCTTGTACCATGCTTATAAATTAATATATGCATTGGCAAAAATACAAAGAATTTCTAAAAGTACAAAGAAAATGGAAAGAATCTTTTTTATTTCGATAATTTCGAGAATTGTTTGCGGCCCTTGATGTAGTATTGCCACAGAAGGGAGAAGGGACGCTGTTCTGGGATGACGGTGACTTGGCGGGACTGCTGGATAGCCTGGCGATCGGCATCAAAATCGTGTTTCCAACGGTTGAAGGCGCGACGGGCCCTATAAATGGCACAAAAATCGCCCCAATTGCGATTCATCAAGAGCGTCTGCCAAGCAGCTACATAGTCGAGTAGCCAGCGCCAACACATCACGTACGACAGTTCGCTATCGGGCAGACATTTGTATAGCATGGTGAGGTTATTACGGAAATTGAGGAAGGTCTTCATGGGATTCGATTTGGGCAACGTGCCCCCACCTACATGATAGACATAACTTTCGGGCAGACAGTAAATTTTGCGTCCACGGATGCGCAGACGCCAGCAAAGGTCAATCTCTTCGTTATGCGCAAAGAAACGACCGTCGAGTGCACCAGCCTCCCAATAGTCCTTAGAGCGAATCATGAGGGCTGCACCTGTGGCCCAAAGTATTTCGGTGGCATAGTCGTATTGTCCGTTGTCATCTTCAACAGTATCGAAAATGCGTCCACGACAGAAAGGATAGCCAAAACGATCGAGGAATCCCCCACTCGCCCCTGCATATTCAAATTTGTCCTTATCAAAAATGGACAGCAGTTTGGGCTGACAAGCAGCCACTTCAGGATGGACGTCCATAAACTCAATAAGCGGAGTGAGCCAATGGTGCGTCACCTCAATGTCGCTATTGAGCAGGAGATAATATTCGGCATCTATCTGCCGAAGGGCCTTGTTATAGCCCTCGGCAAAACCCCAGTTCTTCTCCAGCACAATGGTTTTGCACTCAGGAAACTCACTGGCTAACATCTGCAGAGAATCATCGGTTGAGGCATTATCAGCCACATAGACCGTGGCTTCATCGCGCGAGTAGTTCAATACGGTAGGCAGATACTGATGTAACATTTTCTGTCCGTTCCAGTTCAAAATCACAATAGCTACTTTATCCATCGCAGTGCTGTTTTATCATGATTAAATTCGCCCAAGGTGCCAATGAGCAACTGATTATCATACTCCGGGCGAGCCTCGGCAGCCGGCAGTTCCACGCGGATATAGTTACGTGTAAAACCATGCATCGCCTTGCCACGAGGAGCTTTCTCGAAAAGCACTTCTGCCTCAGTGCCGATATATTGCTGATAGAAGGCATGCGTCTTCTCGTCAGAGAGTTCGAGCAACAACCGACTGCGTTCACGCTTATCGGCATCACTAACCACATAGGGAATCTTCAAAGCAGCAGTACCTGGGCGCTCGGAATATGGGAACACATGAAGCTGGGTGACATCCAAATGACGAAGGAATTCATAGGTTTCCTCGAAACATTCAGGCGTTTCGCCACGACAGCCCACCATCACATCCACACCAATAAAGGCGTCAGGCATCACGGACTTGATGCGATAAATCTTATCAGCAAACAACTGTCGGTCGTAATGCCGGTGCATCAGTTTCAGTACCGTATCACTCCCACTCTGCAAAGGAATATGGAAATGGGGCATGAATGCCCGACTGTGGGCACAATAGTCAATCAGTTCGTCGCTCATCAAATCAGGCTCCAAACTGCTGATGCGATAGCGGTGAATACCCTCAACAGCATCCAAAGCCTTCACCAAGTCAATAAACTTTTCACCTGTAGTCTTACCAAAATCGCCGATATTGACACCCGTCAGCACAATTTCCTTACCTCCTTCGCGAGCAGCCTGCTCTGCCTGAGCCACCAACGAGGCTATATCAGGATTGCGACTGAAACCTCGGGCATAGGGAATGGTGCAGTAGGTACAGAAGTAATCACAACCATCCTGCACTTTCAGAAAATAGCGAGTGCGATTGCCTCGCGAGCATGAAGGCGCAAAGGTCTTGATATCCTTCGTCTTCACCGTCTGATAGGATGCGAGACCCTCACTGCCACTCAATCCCTCAGCAAGTAATTGGATGAGCTTAGCCTTCTCATTGGCACCCAATACCAGATTGACCCCGTCAATCTTACTCACCTGTTCTGGTTTCAACTGGGCATAACAGCCAGTAACCACCACAAAAGCATTGGGATGCTGACGCACCATGCGATGAATGGCTTGCCGACATTTATGGTCGGCTACTTCGGTAACGGAACAGGTATTGATCAAACAGATGTCTGCCTGCTCACCCTTGGCAGCTGTCTGCACACCCAACTCCTGAAGCATCTTTGCAAAAGTTGATGTCTCAGAAAAGTTCAACTTACACCCCAGGGTGAAATATGCCGCTTTCTTACCTTGAAAAACTGATGAGTCTATCATATATATAATAAGGTGCCACGTTTACGAGCACAAAGGTACACATTATTTGCTAAAAAAGCCACTTTTTTAGCAAATATTCGATTAAGTGTAAAATAGATAACATTTTTAACATTTCGTAATCGACTGATTTTAAGCACTTTGCGAAAAAGTTACAAAAATGGCTAAAAAAAAGTCACAAAAAAAAGTACAACGTATCAAAAAAATGCCTACCTTTGCATCGTTTTAATAAACAAATGATTGTTTTACAGATTTAAAAAGCTTAGAAAAATGAAAAAATTAGTATTTATGTTCGCTGCTATCGTTGCAGTTTCTTTCGCTTCTTGTGGTAACAAGGCTCAGACCGCTGAGGTTGACACCGATTCAGTTGAGGTTGTTGATAGCGCTGCTGATTCTGTAGCTGTTGCTGACACTGTTGCTGCTGATAGCGTTAAGTAATTCAGAACGACTCGAACAAAAATTGAGAGAGATGCCGCTGGACGATAGTTCAGCGGTTTTTTTATTTCCTAAAGATGGCCCAGGCCAACCTACAACAAAAAAAGAATCCCAAGCACCAAAGTGCTCGGGATTCCCTGTGTATAATAACTATGATTTGCTTTACAGCATGGTTATTCTTCTGTAGCAGGAGTTTCCTCTGCAACTGGAGCCTCAGCAACAGGAGCAGCATCCTCTTTCTTCTCCTCAGCAGGAGCATTCTCAGCAACTACCTTCACAGGAATAGCTACCTCAACCTCCTTGTGGAAGTGAACAGTTGCAACATAGTCACCAACAGTCTTAGCATCAGTCATCGTGATGATCTTACGATCAATGTCATGACCGAGCTTCTTCAACTCCTCAGCAACGATACCAGCATTCACTGAACCGTAGAGCTGACCTGTAGCGCTTACCTTGGCAGCAATGCACAAAGCAACGTCCTTGATTGCATCACCCTTCTTCTCTGCCTCAGCTTTCAGAGCAGCCAACTTGTGAGCCTGCTGCTTCAGGTTCTCAGCCAAAATCTTCTTGGCTGAAGGAGAAGCGATAACACCCTTACCCTGAGGAATCAGGTAGTTACGGCCGTAACCAGACTTAACGTTTACGATATCGTTCTTATATCCCAGACCGATAATATCTTCTTTCAGTATAATTTCCATATTGTCGTCCTCCTCCTTATTTATTTCAACATATCAGTTACGTAAGGAAGCAGTGCAATCTGGCGAGCACGCTTTACAGCCTGAGCTACACGACGCTGATACTTCAGCGAAGTACCTGTGATACGACGGGGAAGAATCTTACCCTGCTCGTTCAGGAACTTCTTCAGGAACTCGGGATCCTTATAGTCTACATACTTAATACCACTCTTCTTGAAGCGGCAATACTTCTTCTTCTTGGTGTCAATAGAAGGAGCTGTCAAATAGCGAATTTCTGTCTCTTGTGCCATAGTTATGCCTCCTCTTTTTTACCTAATTTGTTACGACGCTTCTCAGCATACTCTGCAGCATACTTGTCGAGCTTCACTGTCTGGAAACGAATGACTTTCTCGTCACGACGGAAAGCTGTCTCCAAAGTCTTAATCACTGCTGGCTCTGCACAGAACTCCAACAGGTAGTAGAAACCTGTTGACTTCTTCTGAATAGCATAAGCCATCTTCTTCAATCCCCAGGCCTCTTCATTCACGATCTCAGCACCATTGTCGATGAGGACCTTCTTGAATTTAGCGACCGTTTCCTTTGTCTGTTCATCAGACAAAACGGGAGTCAAAATGAAAACGGTTTCGTATTTATTCATACTACTTAATTAATAATTATTTGTTATTTTGCAAAATTGCGGGTGCAAAGGTACAAAAAAAAGTGAAAAGAGAAGAGTGAAAACAGGAAAATTCGTATCTTTGCAGCAAATTTTAACGCTTTTATGAAGAAAAATGCACCGCTGATAGGAATTTTGTTGATAGTAGCAGGCACTTTACTGCTGCTAACAGCCTATTTATTGCACCACACTACCAACCTGCTTCTTTCTGTCGGACTACTGTTGATTATAGGCGGAATCGCAGGATATATACAAGGTGTAAAACTCGGAAACCGTTATTAATTGCCTAACGCTGCAGCCACCTGCTCTGCAATCTGCTGCATTCCTTTTTGCGACGGATGCCCCCATTGTTTGTCAATATCGTGCAACTGGATGTAGGAAACATGGTAGTGCTGGCAAATCGTTTTCATCGAAGCTGTTACTTCATCTGACAGAATATCGTTGATAATGACATAGATACGAACACCCGGATAGCGATTCTGCAAATTCTCGAGCACATAAGCCATCGCCGGACGGAACTTATACAGATCGCCCTTCTGCCAATTGCCATATTGGAAATCACCAATGGGCGACTTGGCCCAGGTGTCGTTAGTACCACCAAAGACCAATATCACATCGGGGGAACCCAAGTTCCACAGACGCGTGCAATAGGAGCGGTCGCTATAGTCGGCACCATCATAGCCTGTATGACAGATTGTAGCCCCAGAGAATGAGTTGTTCTGGCAGAGACGATATCCCTGATGATTACGTATCAACTGTTGCCACCATAGCTGGCGCACGTCCTGCACGTCATTGTTGGCAGGATTCTCCTGCGGATACCACACATAATTACTGTCAGGTACTACATAGCCTTTGAAAGTACTGTAGGAATCACCAAGAATAGAAATACCAAGTTTCGACTGGGCTTGCAGTCCCATGCAAGTCGCCAAGGAAATCAAAAAGAATAATAACTGTCTCATACCACACGAAGTTAGTTAAACGAAAAGCTCACTGAATCATGATTCAATGAGCTTTCTCTTTTGGCGGTGCGTACGAGGCTCGAACTCGTGACCTCCTGCGTGACAGGCAGGCATTCTAACCAACTGAACTAACGCACCAGTTCCTGTTTTGCGGGTGCAAAGGTATGAAGAAAATCTTATCCAGCAAAACTATTTGTGTTAAAATTTATAAAATTCGTTGCATTAATAGTGCATCGTGATAGTCACGACCATCGAACAGCCAATGCTCCAAACGTGCAGACTCTCTGAAATCCAGACTGTTAAACAGTTTTAGGGCTATTTCGTTGCGACAATCAACAATAACATAGACTTGATGAAGATGAAGGATATGCAAAGAATAGTTCAGCATCTCTTCCATAACAGCGGTGGCATATCCCTGATGGCGATAGGTGGACATAATAACAATTCCCAATTCTGCACGACGATGCTGGGGGTCGAAATTAACCACATCCGCAATACCGACTATCTCTCCATTCATATTTTCGACCATCAAGCGTACCTGTCGGTCGGTGTAAATATCGTCTTTTGAATGGGCGATATAATCGTGAAGGGTATAACGGGAATAAGGCACATTGGTATTGCCAACATTCCAAATGGTCGTGTCATTCTCAATCGCATAAAGCACGTCCAGGTCTTCAGGTTCCAAAGCCCTCAGCCGTATTTGGGGTAACGTATTCATGAGCGTAACAATTCTTGAGGTGTAATCACTGTCTTCACACGGGTACGCACCAAGCGTGACGGCAGAATGCCTATCATTCCCAGCAGTGCCCTGCAATAGATGCCTAACTCAATACCCTTTCTGGCAAAGAAGTTCAGGTGAGCGTAATGCTTGCGGAAGTAGATAATCATGGCCTTATAGAAGATACGAACATAACGGACGGTGGTCTTATCGGTACTTCCACCTTTATAATGTATAATCTTACAAGGCAAGTAACAATTATGCCATCCCGCATTTAACAAACGGCATGAAAGGTCGATGTCCTCGCCATACATGAAGAAAGCTTCGTCCAACAAGCCTACTTCGTCAAGAGCCTTGCGACGAATAAAGAAGAAAGCACCGCTGACTACTTCAATCTCTGCAGGTTCGTTCCATGACAACCAGCTCATGTAGTATCGGCCGAAAGTGCGACTTCGAGGGAAAACGTCAGCAAGTCCACACATCTTATAGAAAGATACCATGGGGGTTGGACGCCCTCTTCGTGATTCCAACGCTTTCGTTCCGTCAGCATTCAGCATTTGCACGCCAGCAGCTCCAACGGTGTCGTGTGCATCCATAAATCCGATGACCTCACGGAGGGTGTTTTCTGCTATTACCGTATCAGGATTAAGCAACAGGACATAGTCGCTCTCACTCTGCCGGATGCCGAGATTGTTTGCACGGGAGAAGCCGATATTAGCCCCACTCTCCATGATGCGTACCTGAGGATAATGTTCACGGATAAAGCTCAGCGTATCATCGTGCGACTGATTGTCAACCACGACGATTTCACCGTCAATACCTTGCATTGCCTTTTCAACACTCTGCAGGCATGGTCCGATATACTGCCGAACATTATAGCTGACTATGACGATTGTTAACTTCTTCATTTCCATCAATGCTTTCGACTGACACTTCAGACTCGCAACGAGCCATAGAAGGATATACAAAAGGCAGACATATCACAATAATAATAGCCAGATAACCGAAGGTGGGCTTCAAGAACAATTCGTAGAAAAGTACATTTGCCACCAAAGGAATACCCAACAGATAGAGGCGAAGGAAGCCCCATTTTCGAAATGCCCCGATTCCCCTATCGGCTATATCGCGTTTCACCTTTCCTATCTTGAACAGACGCAGCGACAGCCAGATATTGCCCAAGGTCATCAGTTCCATTACCACCTCGGTAATAAATTCCGCCTGACTGTTACCTACGGCTATTCCCGACTCCAGCAGTCCTGTTTCAAATAGCAACAGTTCGACGACTGCAAATGTCAGGAATCCCCAAAAGACGCTCATTAAAAAAGTCTGTATCTTTTTCATATTCTTGTTTGTTTTATTTTCCATCAAAGGGGGTACGGTTCAGAATTGACCGCCCCAAAGTTACTTCATCTGCATATTCCAACTCATCACCCACAGGGATACCACGGGCTATAATACTCAGCTTGACATCATAGGAAGCCAGTTTGCGGAAGATATAGAAATTGGTTGTATCGCCTTCCATCGTAGAACTGAGTGCCAGTATCACTTCCTGTATATCTTCTTCCTCTACGCGTTTCACCAATGAGTCTATTTCCAAATCAGCAGGTCCTACTCCGTCCATTGGCGATATCACTCCACCCAGTACGTGGTAGAGTCCGTTATACTGCTGGGTATTCTCCACAGCCATTACATCCTGAATATTCTCCACCACACAAATGGTAGAGGCGTCACGACGCTGATTAGAACAGATAGGGCAAAGATCGGAATCACTGATGTTATGACAGCGTTTGCAATAGTGAACCTCCTGTTTCATCTTGGCAATAGCATCCACAAAAGATTGAACATCCTGCGGATCCTGTCGAAGTTGATATAAAACCAACCTCAAAGCAGTTTTGCGTCCGATACCAGGCAATTTGGAAAATTCTTGCACTGCCCGTTCTAAGAGTTGTGATGGATATTGTTGTGTAATCATTTTCTTAGCTTTCTATTTCCGAGAGTTCCAACCAACGCATACTCTTCTCATCCAGTTCGTCTTTCAACAAAGGCAAACGCTTGCTCTTCTCTGTCAGTTCTTCCACACTGAGTTGTCCGCTACAGAGTTGTTCCTCCAACTGGCGCTGTTCTTCCTCCAAGGTAGCGATTTCTCGTTCCAACTGCTCGAACTCACGCTTTTCCTTAAACGACATCCGACGCCGGTCATCGTGGCGGTAGCTCTTGTTAGCATTGACTGAAGTTTTAGAATTTCGGGCACTACTGGAATGATCTGACTCCAAAGCAGCCCATTCCCGATACTGAGTATAGTTACCGGGAAAATCCTGTACTTCGCCTTGTCCCTTAAACACCAGAAGATGGTCAACCACCTTATCCATGAAATAGCGGTCGTGGCTCACCACAATCACACAACCAGGAAAATCCTGCAAATATTCTTCCAGAATCTGTAAGGTGACGATATCCAAATCGTTAGTAGGCTCATCAAGTACCAGGAAATTGGGATTCTTCATCAAAACGGTACAGAGATAGAGTTTGCGACGCTCACCGCCACTCAACTTATATACATAATTATATTGCTGTTCTGGAGTAAACAGGAAATATTGCAGCAATTGGGATGCAGAGAGTTTCCTGCCCCCACCTAAATCCACATAATCGGCTATGGCAGTGATGACATCAATGACTTTCTGTTGGTCATCAAGCTGAAGGCCTTCTTGTGAGAAATAGCCAAAACGAATGGTTTCGCCAATGACTATCCGCCCGTCATCAACAGGTTCCAAGCCTAAGAGCATTTTAATAAAGGTGGATTTACCCGTTCCGTTATTCCCCACGATACCCATCTTCTCAAAACGGGAGAAGTTATAGTAGAAGTCCTTGAGAATGACCACAGGCTCATTGCTCATCTGACCAAAGGCCTTGGAGATATACTGGCATTCAAAAATCTTAGAACCGATATAGACATTACTGGCTTTCAAACGTAACTGACGTTCCTCCATACGCTGTTTAGCCACTTTCTCCAGTTCGTAGAAAGCCTCTTCCCGATAACGGGCTTTGTGTCCACGTGCCTGAGGCATGCGGCGCATCCATTCCAATTCGGTGCGATAGAGATTATTAGCACGGGCTATCTCGGCTCGTTTTGCATCGACACGTTCCTGCCGTTTCTCTAAATAATAGGAGTAATTGCCTCGATAGCTGTAGATGGTATGATCATCTAACTCAAGAATCACAGAACATACACGATCTAAGAAAAAACGGTCGTGAGTTACCATGAGCAAGGTCTTATTACCTCTTGCCAAATAACCTTCCAACCATTCAATCATCTCCAAATCGAGATGGTTAGTAGGCTCATCCAATATCAAAAGGTCGGGCTCCATCAACAGGACATTAGCCAAAGCCACACGCTTCTGCTGTCCTCCGCTTAACTGACCCATGGGTTGCTGAAGATTCCGGATCTTCAATTGGGTCAGAACCTGTTTCGCCTTTAGAACCTTTTCCTCTTCACCATGATGATTGAAACAGGCATCAAGCACACTCTCCTGCGGGTCGAACTGCGGTGACTGTTCCAGAAAACCTACAGTCAAGTCGCGACGGAAGATGATGTCGCCAGTATCATGCCCCTCCTTGCCAGCCAATACTGCCAACAAGGTTGATTTCCCCGTTCCGTTTTTTGCTATCAAACCCACCTTCTGTCCTTCAGCAATACTGAAACTGATATTACTGAACAGATTCAGTGCACCGAAAGACTTCGAGAGGTTCTGAACATCAACGTATGGGGTATCCTTAGCCATTCTTTTCCTTCAATTTTTCAATCCTTCAATTCTTCAATTTTTCAATCCTTCAATTCCCTATTTATCTGCTCTATATAATTGAGCACCTCGTCCCTACCCTGTTTCTTTTCAGCTGAGGTCAGGAAAATGGGAGGAAGTTCTTCCCACGTCTCCAGCAGTTTCTTCTTATAACCTTCAATACTCTGATTGAGTTTACTGGTTGACAGCTTGTCAGCCTTGGTAAAAACAATGGCGAAAGGAATACTGGACTGCCCCAACCACTCAATGAACTCCAAATCGATCTTCTGAGGTTCCAATCGGGAATCAACCAAAACGAAAACATTGACCAACTGTTCGCGTTGCAGGATATAGCCCCGTATCATCTGGTCAAGTTTTGCTATTTCCTTCTTTGAGCGTTTGGCATAACCATAACCGGGAAGGTCAACCAGATACCACTCCTTATTAATAATAAAGTGATTGATGAGGAGGGTCTTTCCAGGAGTAGCGGAAGTCTTGGCCAATTTCTTATTATTGGTGAGCATATTAATCAAACTCGACTTGCCAACATTGGAACGACCAATAAAGGCATATTCAGGCTTCGTGTCCTTGGGGCACATACTCACCATCGGTGCACTCAACGAAAATTCAGCAATCTTGATGTCCATTGTTTTGATGCGATTTCTATTTTATGAACTGCAAAGTTAGTCTAAATTAGGCAAAAAACAAAATAAATTGTTAGCAAACTGCACAGATATCGAAAAAATACAGTACCTTTGCTGAAAAATCAAAAGCTACAGTATCAATAATATGGAAAAGCATGACTTTGTGACGATTGCCAATCTCACTCGTGAAAAGATTCTCTACATGATTGAGATGGCACAGGAATTTGAGAAGCATCCCAACCGTGAGTTACTGAAAGGCAAGGTGGTGGCAACTTTGTTCTTTGAACCCTCAACACGTACACGACTCAGTTTTGAAACAGCAGCCAACCGACTGGGGGCCCGCGTGATAGGCTTTGCCGACCCGAAGATTACCAGCGGAACAAAGGGCGAGACGCTGAAGGACACCATCTCGATGGTAGCCAATTATGCCGACGTCATCGTGATGCGTCATTTCATCGAGGGTGCTGCCCAATATGCTTCGGAAGTGACCACGGTGCCCATCGTCAACGCCGGCGACGGTGCCCACCAGCACCCCTCGCAATGCATGCTCGACCTTTATAGTATTTATAAGACACAGGGCACGCTGGATAATCTGAACATCTATCTCGTGGGCGATTTGAAATACGGACGCACCGTTCACTCGCTGATTATGGCTATGCGCCACTTCAACCCCACCTTCCATTTCATTGCCCCAAAAGAACTGGCTATGCCCAACGAGTACAAGCTCTACTGCAAGGAGCACGGCATCAAGTTCCAGGAGCATACGGCTTTTAATGAGAAAGTGATTGCTGATGCCGACATTCTGTATATGACCCGCGTGCAGAAGGAGCGATTCTCCGATTTGATGGAGTATGAGCGCGTAAAGAACGTGTATATTCTCAATAACGAGATGCTGCGACTTGCCAAGCCTAACATGAAGATTCTGCACCCGCTGCCACGCGTCAACGAAATAGCTTATGATGTGGACGACAATCCTCACGCCTACTACATCCAGCAGGCCGGCAACGGACTTTTTGCCCGTGAAGCCATCTTCTGTGACGTATTAGGCATCAGTTTAGACGAAGTTAAAAACGATAAAACCATCATACAATGAACAAGAACCAAATGCTGGTTGCCGCCATTGAGAACGGCACCGTAATAGACCACATACCTTCTGAGAAAACCTATCAGGTGGCACAACTGCTGAAGTTGTCTGAACTGGGCACTCCCGTCACTATCGGCTACAATTTCCCATCCAAGAAACTGGGTAAGAAAGGCTTTATCAAGGTGGAGAACAAATGGTTTACTGACGAGGAAATCTCACGTCTGTCAGTGGTTGCCCCCAATGTGGTAATGAATATTATCCACAATTTCGAGGTCGTTGAAAAGAAAACCGTTCGCACTCCCCACGAAATCCGAGGCATCGTGAAGTGCAACAATCCCAAATGTATTACCAATAACGAACCGATGCAGACTCATTTCCACGTTGTAGATGGCATCTTGACGTGCCACTACTGCGAAATGGAACAGGATATAAATAAAGTGGAACTCGTTTAAGGAGTTCCACTTTTTTCTTTTTTACTCAGGAACGGCATATCGCCCGCCTGCTTCCTTCACCAACTTTCGTGCGAAAGGCTGCGGCATTCCAGGACGCTCAACCGTTGCCCCCAATCCATGCTTATTACGATAGAAGCGGCCTTGTGCATCGACAGGACGACGCGCCATATCGTTGTGGCGGACGATGAGGAACGTGGCCAACTGTTTCCATCGGGCCAACATAGCCTGAGCCTGCTCAATACTGTAGTCGTTGAGGAACTTCTGCATCTCGGCTGGCTGCATCGCTTTCGCCTTGTTCTCTACTTCAGGTTGCTGGGCGAAGTAGGATTTCTCCAAAGAATCGCGCACCTGTTTCAAATCAGGGAACATAGCGCTATATCGGGGATAAACCATATTGCTCACCCAGTTGCACACCCAGAAAGCACTCTTATCCGAGAACGTAATATCGTCGGCGCCAGGAGCATTGAAGCACTCAGGGCGACGCGTCATCGAACAATAGATGGGCACGTATGCCACCATATTGCCGTCGTCGTTGCCAAACCAGAAACATCCGCCCATCTCACGAGGCAGCCATGAACGCATCTGCGATACAAACGAAAACGCTGTCTGCTGCGTTGAAACAGGGCGTTCGTTGAAGTACTTCTTACCATCCAACTTGAAATACAACGGGGTCACACGATAAGGCATCTGCCAGATACCGCCACCGATGTCGGTAGAGTCTATCTCCAACGGCGTACCCTCGAAATGGTTGCGCATGGCGGTCATCACGTCCTGAACGCTCAACTTCTTGTCGGGCACCACCCACAACGGGAAATCTTCAGCATCTTTGTCTATACCCATAATCCAGGGAATATAGCGGTCCATACCTTTCTTATACATATTAAAGAAGCTCCAGGCACGGGCATCACATATGCGACGACCCGAGAAATCGGGGGCTGCATAAGCCTTCTTCCACGAGAACTCCTCGTCACGGCCCGTAAACCAGCCCTTCTTGCGGGCAAACTTGATGACATTCTTTGAATAGAGAACATTCTGCTTGTCCTTCATGTCGAACTTTCCGATGCGACTTTGGTTGGCGTGTGCACAGATACAGTCGTCGGGCACTCGCATGGCTACCCATACCGTGCGTTCCTTCGACACACTGCGGTCGGGACCGCAACCCTGCATCTCCATAATCCAAGCCTCGTTGGAGTCGCAAATGGTAAATGTCTCGCCCTCCGAGCAATAGCCGTACTGCTCAACCAGAGAAGTCATCACCTGAATAGCCTCACGTGCCGACTTTGAACGCTGAAGTGCAATATAAATCAGTGAACCGTAGTCGATGATACCCGTAGAATCAGCCATCTCTTCACGGCCTCCGTAGGTAGTCTCACCAATGGTCACCTGCCATTCATTGATATTACCTACTACATTATAAGTTTCCAAAGCCTCATCTATCTCACCCAGATACTTATTCGTATCCCACTCATACACCTTCCGCTTGTCACCCTTTTGATGCTTGGCGGCAGGATAGTGATACAAAGGCATGTAGGCTCCATAGGAATCAGCGTTATAGCTGCATATCACAGAGCCGTCAGTGCTGGCTTTCTTGCCTACAATAAAGTTGGTGCAGGCAAAGGCTGATGCAACGATTGTGCAGACAGCCATTGATGTAAAAAATCTCTTCATGCTTTATTCTTTGCTTGTTTTTAATTTCAATTCGTAGGTGGCTCCTAATTCACGTATTCGAGTGGTTATCCACCCATCCTGGCAACGGCCACCCATATCGTGACCTCCACTGTCTATATAGAGTAAGGTTGTGTCTGCTCCCTCCGGAATGGCAATGCACAGTTCCGCCCATCTGAACAGCGGACATGCCTCTGTAGCAAATGTATAGCGGGGCAATAACTTATCCTTTTCCACCTGGGGACACACATTCAATTTCCCTTCCACCGAGCCCGCAGGTATCGTCAGTTGCATACCTGGCAGGGAAATCACCGAGAGCCTGTCGTAACTGACGTTGTACCGTTTCCTTGATACTGCAGGTATCTGACTTTTTTTTCCTATTACTTCAAACTCATAACGCGATTCATTACCCATAAAATCGCGCAGAATATACATGAAGCGATAAGGGCGCTCTTCCTGGAAGTTGACATATCCCCTGTGTTCATCGGTTTGCAGGATGGGAAGAGTCACACCTTGCGGCACATATGAACGCATATACCATGTCTTATGATGCAACCAATGCCGATAGTCGCCCCAAGCATTCACCTGCCTGTTGCTATAAACTGGAATGCGGTTCACGTTTGAATGAAAAACCTCTTTGTCATCTACCATCAGAATGGTTTCGCGAATACCGTAATGATTATAGACTCCCTGCATATAGTCATCGGCCCAAAGGGCAAAACCCACTTTTCCCCAGGCTGTGAGCTCCTGACGGGCGGAAATGCCGAAAGTTTGTTTTGATGCGCCACCGTTAAACACCCCTTCCCCCTCCATAGGACAAGCCATTACACTGTGTGCCTGTGGAGCAACGGAGTCGTTTACGAATGGAGCCAAGAAATCTAAGGGATCCATCATATCCCAGGTCTTTGTATCATGAATCTCAAGATGTAAATGGGGACCTGTGCTATGCCCCGTGTTGCCACTCAAAGCGATAAGCTGTCCCTGCGATACCGGTAGTTCAACGGCAGAAAAGCGAAGATCGATTTTCTCATTCTGCCTCCCCGTCCGCTGCACCAACCGTTCCAGTTTTGGAGAGAATCGTTTCAAATGGCAATAAATACTGGTATATCCTTCCGGATGGGTAACATAAACTGCATTACCAAATCCATCAATACCAACAGTCAGACGACTCACATATCCATCACCAATAGAATAGATGTGTTTCCCCTCTACATTATCGGTCTTGATGTCCAATCCACCATGAAAGTGGTTGGGACGGGGTTCACCAAAATTACCCGCCAGCGTGATTTTGTAATCTACTGGCGAGTAATATTGCACATGGGCTTGTGCACCAATGGCTAATAGCCAACAGCCTATAGCTAACAGCCCTCTTAGCATGCCTTGAAACTCATATCGAGTCCTTTTACGGAGTGCGTCAAAGCACCTACTGAAATGAAGTCAACGCCCTGTTCAGCATAGTCGCGAATGGTATCAAAGGTGATACCTCCGCTCGACTCCGTCTCGTAGCGACCGGCGATAATGTCAACAGCTTTCTTCGTATCGGGTACGGAGAAATTGTCAAGCATGATGCGATCGACACCTCCGTGATCCAACACCTGTTGCAGCTCGTCAAACGAGCGTACTTCTATTTCTATTTTCAAATCAAGCCCTTTTTCCTTCAAATATTGATGACAACGGTCGATGGCATTGACGATACCACCTGCAAAATCTATATGATTATCCTTCAGTAGTATCATGTCAAAAAGTCCGATACGATGGTTCACTCCACCACCAATCTTCACAGCCTGCTTCTCCAACATGCGCATACCTGGGGTTGTCTTACGAGTATCCAACACACGGGTATGGGTGCCCTTCAGCCGCTCTACATAGCGGTTGGTCATGGTGGCAATACCACTCATACGCTGCATGATGTTCAGCATCAGTCGCTCGGTCTGCAACAGCGAGCGTACACGACCAGTCACAATCATGGCAATGTCGCCCTTCTTCACCTTAGCACCATCCTGCATCAGTACTTCTACCTGCATCTCTGGGTCAAAACGGCGAAACACTTCCTTAGCCACTTCTACACCAGCAAGGATACCATCTTCCTTAATCAACAAATGTGACTTTCCCATTGCATCCTCAGGAATACAACACAAAGTAGTATGGTCACCATCACCGATGTCCTCTGCAAACGAGAGGTCTATCAATCGGTCAACTAATTCTTCAACACTCAACATAAGCTTATATTTTATTGATGATTTTTCTGATATTTACGATACCACATACAGAACCATATCAAAGCGACTACAACCGAGCAGCAGGCAATGATGTAGGAAACTGTTGCTGAGAAACTGAATATCTGCTCTGAGAAAAGGAATGTGAAACATACTGCCGTCATAAACAGAGCAGGAATCAGGGTAATAATGTAAGGTTTCTTCTGTTGTACGAAATAAACAGTGATAGCCCATAACATGAAGACGGACAACGTTTGGTTAGACCAACCGAACCAGCTCCATATCATATTAAAACCTTCCTTATCGGACATCTGCCAAACAAGCAATGACATCACAACGGCAAACAATGGAATACATACCATCAATCGGTTTTTGATACTATGCTGTTCAAAGTTAATAAAGTCAGCTATAATCAAACGAGCTGAACGCAAGGCTGTATCACCGCTGGTGATAGGTGCTGCAACAACACCTAACAGAGCGAGAATGCCACCGAAGACACCCAGCCAGTCGTTACAAATCAGGTTAACGACTGATGGGGCATCACCTACAGCTGCTGCTCCACCTGCAATCTGATCGTATCCCGGTGTTGGATTATCATAGAAGAAATACATGGCCACCGTTGCCCAAATGAGTGCTACGATGCCTTCGGTAATCATGGCACCATAGAAAATAGGGCGTCCCTGCTTCTCGTGCTTCATGCAACGAGCCATCAACGGACTCTGCGTAGCATGAAAACCACTGATAGCACCACAGGCTATCGTAATAAACAAAGCCGGGAAAATATTTTTAGGAGTCAATGCCGGAACACTCAGGCCTTCCCATATTTCTGGGATATTAGGCATCTTCACAAACAGCATAACCAACAAGGCAGCTGCCATAAATAATAAGGAGAAAGCAAAGAGGGGATAGATCTTACCGATAATCTTATCAATAGGCAGCAGCGTGGCTATAATGTAATAGATGAATATCATGACAATCCAGAAAGTGTATTGTCCTGCACTTTCCACGACAGCGGCAGGTTCCCACATGTCTCCCAATATCTTGGCAGGACTGAACACAAATACCGTGCCCACCATCATCAACAAGAATACGGAGAATATCAACATGACGTTCTTAGTAGTCTTACCCAAATAGGCGCCTATCAGTTCAGGCTGGTTTGCACCACCATGACGAACAGAGAGCATACCACTCAGATAATCATGCACAGAACCGGCAAAAACACATCCCAGCACAATCCACAGATAGGCAGCAGGACCAAACTTAGCACCCATAATCGCACCGAATATCGGGCCTGTTCCTGCGATATTCAAGAACTGAATCATGAATATTTTCCAAGGTGGAAGAACAACAAAGTCAACACCATCAGCCTTCGCAACAGCTGGAGTTTCCCGATCATCGGGACCAAACACGTGTTCTACGAATTTTCCATAAACAAAATAACCAATCACAAGGGCTATTAAACAAATTGAAAATGATATCATATTTACTTGAGCTTTAAAACTTCGTGCAAAGTTAATAAATAATTAATAATTGTGATTTGAGAATTGAGTTTTTTTTGTAATTTTGCAACCGAAATGAAACGATTAACATTATTTTATATAATTTTTGTGTGTTTTGCCACTCTGCTTGTGGCTCAACCCAAACAAGAATTGCGTGCTGTATGGCTGACAACTCTTGAAGGTCTTGACTGGCCTTCTACAAAAGGTACATCGCAGGCTGTTGAAGAGAAACAGAAGAATGAGTTACGTCGCATCTTTGACCAATTGAAGCATGCCAATGTCAACACTATTCTTTATCAGGCTCGCATTCGTGGCTCCGTCACCTACCCTTCCAATATCGAACCGTGGGATGGATGTATCAGCGGACAGTTCGGAACAGCCCCTCACTATGACCCTCTGCAATTTGCTATTGACGAGGCTCACAAACGGGGTATGGAGTTGCATGCGTGGGTAGTAACGGTTCCTGCAGGTAAATGGAACACCAGTTATGGAGCCAAAAACCTCCGAAAGAAATTTCCAACACGGATGCGTCGCGCAGGTGAGGATGCGGTCATGAATCCTGAAGACCCCCAAACGGCTGATTATATTGCCTCCATTTGTGAGGAAATTACTCGCCGTTACGATATTGACGGCATCCATCTCGATTATATCCGCTACCATGAATCATGGAAACATAGTGGTAGTCGACAGGAAGCCCGTGACAATATTACCCGCATCGTTCGCACTATTTTCCAGAAAGTCAAAGGCTTGAAGCCTTGGGTAAAACTCAGCTGCTCACCACTCGGTAAGTATGACGATTTAACACGTTACCCCAGTGGCGGATGGAATGCATATAATAAGGTATGTCAAGATGCACAAGGCTGGCTTCGCGACGGACTGATGGATCAGCTCTATCCGATGATGTATTACGATGGACGCCATTACTATCCCTTTGCGGCTGACTGGAGTGAAAACCGCTATGGACGCGAGATTGCTGCCGGACTGGGAATCTATCGCCTTATTCGCAGTGAAGGAAACTGGTCACTGGATGCCATCAAACGACAGATGTATGTGGCTCGTCAATTGGGCTTAGGCCATTGCTATTTCCGTAGTCGCTTTCTGACTGACAATACCAAGGGACTGTACGATTTCGTATGCGACTTCGATGCTTACCCTGCCGTTGTACCTCCTATGCAGACCCATCAGCCAGCTCCTACTGCCCCTCATCTGCAGGTGGAACGCACCACTCAGGGCGACAATCTTAGCTGGAGTGGCGCTCATGACAACAGTGACGGCGATTATCTTACTTATAATGTCTATGCCTCCACCACCTATCCTGTTGACATCACTCAAGGCAGCAACCTGATTGCTACCCGCCAAATGCAGCAACATATCTCTGTTAAGCACTCGCCAGATGCAGTTCCCATGTATTATGCCGTGACAGCTGTTAATCGCTATGGACTGGAGAGCCCATCCTCTTCTGGAAAAACAGCTGTTACCAATAGTCAACAGCCCACATCCAGTACCCTGGACTTAATACCCAACGATGGCTATTCGCTAAAGATTCCTTCCTTCGAGAACTTACCGCAGACCGACTTATTGGCCATTTTCTCTATGCAGGGGAATTTGGTAGCCAGAAAACCTTATGGTCCAGTAGTTTCCATTGCAGGATTGCCAAAGGGGGCTTACGAACTTCGCACCTATAACAATAATGGCGTCACCCACCATATCGGGTATTTCTTTGTCAAGTAACCCATGCAGCAATATTCTGTTTATATTTTTGACCTTGACGGTACACTGTTGGATACGCTTCACGATTTGGCAGCATCTGTCAACTATGCGCTGCGCCAACATGCCATGCCTGAACATAGTATCGACGACATTCGCCAGTTTGTAGGCAACGGTGTACGCCTGTTGATGGAGCGTGCCGTTCCCGAAGGAATCAACAACCCGGAGTTTGAAGCCACTTACGCCACTTTTCGCCAGTATTATATGCAACACTCCTTTGACACTACCCGCCCCTATGAGGGTATTCCGGAATTATTGCATACCCTTAAACAGCGTGGCTGCCTGTTGGCTGTTGTCAGCAATAAGATGATGGCAGCCACCCAAGAACTGGTAGCCCATTTCTTTCCTGAAATTGATGTTGCTATCGGAGAACATGAAGAAAGTGGTATTCGTAAGAAACCGGCACCGGACACCGTCTATGAAGCGCTTCGTCAACTCACTCATCGCCACTCACTATCCACTGCTCAACTCTCATCAGTTTACATTGGCGACAGCGATGTGGATATTGAGACGGCACACAATGCCGGTCTGCCTTGCATCAGTGTTTTATGGGGATTTCGTAGTCGTGAGTTTCTCATGGCTCATGGCGCCACTACTTTTGCTGACAAGCCCTCCGATATATTGTCAGTATAATTCAAATCCTGAACTTTTTCTTTTCATGTGTTGCACGTTGTGGCGTGCCTGAAGGACCATGGGTATGAGGGGTATGCACACCGCGATAACCATTCCAGCGTTGCATGATTTTTTCAACATAGTCGGCTGTCTCCGACCCTCGCATATAGCCATACTTCACCACTGGGTCGTTGTAGTATTCTGGTTGAGATAACAACAAAATGTAATGACTCACATCAACCCATCGCTGAGGATTGCGCCCGTTTTTTTGAGCCAGAGCCATCGCATCGCGAACATGGAAGCCACCACCATTATAGGCAGCCAGCACAAACTTGATACGCTCCTGCTGATTACGGATATCACTGAACGAGCGTTCCAGTTCGCCAATGAGTTTGGCAGCGGCAGCAATGCTCTTTTCCGGATTAAACATATCCGACCGAGCCAATCCTAAGTGATCAGCCGTAGCTGGCATTATCTGCATCAGACCACATGCACCTGCCCATGAACGCGCCTGTGGGTCGAAAGTAGATTCCTGATAACACTGTGCCGCCATCAGGCGCCAGTCCCAACGAATCTGTCTGCAGTACTGTTGGAAATAAGCATCATAATGCGATATAACTCCACCCTTGGCATTGAGCATCGGAGCGAATACGCGCCGTTTCACGGATCTCGATGACAGCAGATAGTCTTCCTCTTTCTTTACCTCCGCAAGCAATTGCGGGCGATACCACTCTTTTAAGGCTTTGGTCAGTTCAGGTTTATCATCGCCTATTTTCCACGCCAAATGTTTCGATTGTTGATTGTTGCGGAACAGAATTAAATCAGCCTCGCCGTTTTTCAGCCGGCGCAACATTTCTGTTGAGTCACGACACACTTCCACACGCAGACTGACACCTATTTTGTTGGTGAACCGAAGACAAAGCATATATTCCGTTCCTAAGTGCTTGCCCCGATAGTCGTAATAGGTCTCCGGTCCGGTAAGAGTAAGTGCTATCAACTCACCATTGCTCAAAATCTGTTCCAGATCAAAGTCTGATGCAGCTATATTTTCCTCCTCCCCTCCCCATGGTGTCATGGGTTCCTCCTGTTGCTTCTGTCCGCATGACGCTAACACAAGCAACAGTACAAAAAGTTGGATATATATGCTTTTTCGAATCAAATTCATCGTAATTTGGGTGCAAAAGTAATCATTTTCTTGCAAATATGATGAGAAATGTGTAATTTTGCACACTAAATTTAGGTAATTAGTAAATATGTTAAGAATTGCAGTACAGTCGAAAGGTCGTCTTTTTGATGACACAATGAATCTGCTGGCAGAAGCAGATATTAAGGTTAGTTCAGGACGACGCACCCTCTTGGTACAGTCGGGCAACTTCCCTTTGGAAGTGCTCTATCTGCGTGATGATGATATTCCACAGAGTGTCGCCAGTGGTGTGGCAGACATTGGTGTGGTGGGTGAAAACGAGTTTGTTGAGCGTGGCGAGGACGCTGAGATCATCTCTCGTCTTGGTTTCTCCAAATGCCGTCTTTCCCTTGCTATTCCCAAAGAGATTGATTATCAGGGAGTAGCGTGGTTTAATGGCAAGAAGATAGCCACCTCCTATCCACATATACTCAAACAATTCCTCGATCAGCATGGTATTTCCGCTGAAATCCACGTTATCACGGGTTCTGTTGAAATCAGTCCGGGTATCGGTCTTGCCGATGGTATCTTTGATATCGTGAGCAGCGGTTCTACCCTGGTCAGCAATAATCTCCGTGAAGTCGAGGTGGTGATGCAGAGTGAGGCGCTGTTGATTGGTCATAAGCAGATGTCTCAGGAGAAACGCGACATTCTTGAGCAAATGCTTTTCCGCTTCAAAGCCGTCAAGGATGCAGAGGATAAAAAGTATGTTCGCATGAATGCTCCGAAGGCACGCCTGCAGGAGATTATCAACGTACTACCTGGCTTGAAGAGTCCTACCATTATCCCTTTGGCCGATGAGGAGTGGTGCTCTGTACATACCGTTCTTGACCAGAAACGCTTCTGGGAGATTATCGGTAAGCTAAAGGAGATGGGTGCCCAAGGCATTCTTGTAACCCCAATTGAAAAGATGATATTGTAAATGAAGATATACAGATATCCTGCAAAAGAACAGTGGGCCGACATCATAGCTCGCCCACGTCTTGACCTCTCGCAACTGAATGCGACAGTAGCCTCTGTGTTGGCTGATGTCAAAAAGCGTGGCGATGAGGCTGTCAAGGAGTATGAAACCAAGTTCGACAAGGCAGAACTCTCGTCATTGGCTGTCACAGAACAAGAGATGGACGAGGCTGAGAATCTGATCAGTAACGATTTGAAGGATGCCATCATTCTGGCTCACCATAACATAAAAGTGTTCCACATCTCTCAGCGTTTTGTCGGTCAGAAAATCAAGACGCAAGAGGGTGTTACCTGCTGGCAGAAGAGTGTAGCCATCGAAAAGGTGGGCCTCTATATACCAGGAGGAACAGCCCCGCTTTTCTCTACTGTTCTGATGCTGGCTACCCCAGCCAAGATAGCCGGTTGCCAGGAAATCGTGCTCTGTACCCCTCCCAACAAGGAAGGCAAGGTGAATCCTGCCATCCTCTATGCCGCCCGTGTGGCTGGTGTCCACAAAATATTCAAGGCTGGCGGTGTTCAGGCTATCGGTGCGATGGCGTATGGAACGGAGTCTGTGCCCAAGGTATTCAAAATCTTCGGACCTGGCAACCAATACGTGATGGCTGCCAAGCAACAGGTGAGTCTGGAGGATGTTGCTATCGACATGCCTGCAGGTCCTTCGGAAGTCTGTGTACTGGCTGATGAGACTGCCAATGCCACTTTCGTGGCAGCCGACTTGCTGTCACAGGCAGAGCATGGTATCGACTCACAAGTATTGCTCATCACAACGTCAGAAAGCAAGCTCAACGAAGTGCAACAGGAAGTTGAGAAACAACTTGAAGCATTGCCGCGCAAAGCACTGGCGTCCAAAGCATTAGAAAACAGCAACTACGTGCTCGTCAATTCCGTTGACGAGATGATTTCCCTCTCCAACGCCTATGCTCCCGAACACTTGATCCTGCAGGTCAGCAACTACGAGCAGCTGGCAGAACGCGTCGTGAATGCGGGCAGTGTATTCCTCGGACAGTATGCCTGCGAGAGTGCCGGCGACTATGCCAGCGGCACCAACCACACCCTGCCGACCCACGGATATGCAACTGCTTATAATGGAGTGAATCTCGACAGTTATTGTCGTAAAATCACATTCCAACATCTCACGGAAGAGGGCATTCGCCACATCGGACGTGCCGTTGAACTGATGGCAGAAGCCGAACAACTCGATGCCCATAAGAATGCGATGACGCTACGCATCAAAGCGGTGAATGGTGAGTGATATTAATCTTGAAACATGATGAAAAGTTTAGAGCAATTAGTAAGACCCAATATTTGGAAGTTAGCGCCCTACTCTTCTGCCCGCGATGAATATTCGGGCAAGGAGGCACACGTATTTCTCGATGCCAACGAAAATCCTTATGGAGCACCCTATAATCGCTACCCCGACCCCCTGCAGCGCGAACTGAAAAAACAGATTTCCAAGGTGAAGGGCATACCAGAGGATATGATATTCCTGGGTAATGGCAGTGATGAAGCCATCGATCTACCCTATCGTATCTTCTGCCAGCCAGGGCGCGACAATGTGGTGGCTATCGAACCCACCTACGGCATGTATCGTGTCTGTGCCGATATTAACGACGTGGAGTATCGTCCTGTGCTCCTGGATGAGCACTATGACTTCAAGGCTGTCGATTTACTAGCGGCTTGCGACAGTCACACCAAACTCATTTGGATTTGCTCTCCCAACAACCCTACAGGCAATTCGCTCAATCGCGATGAAATGCTGAAGGTCATTCAGGATTTTGAAGGCATCGTTATTATCGACGAGGCTTATAGCGACTTCTCCCAACAGCAAACTTTCCGATCCGAATTAGCCTCTCATCCCAATCTGATTGTCCTCAATACCATGTCGAAAGCATGGGCGTTGGCAGGCATCCGTCTGGGAATGGCTTTCGCCTCTAAGGATATTATCAGCATTTACAATAAGGTGAAATATCCCTATAATGTCAATATCCTGACGCAACAACAAGCATTGGAGACGCTCAAAGACCCGTTTGAGATTGACCGCTGGGTGAAAACCCTGCTGGGCGAACGCGCTCGGTTGATACAGGCTTTCCAAGAACTGCCTATCTGTGAGAAAGTATATCCAACCGATGCCAATTTCTTTCTGGCTAAGATGACTGACGCACAAGGCATTTACAATTATCTGGTCGATAAGGGCATTATAGTGCGCAATCGCAGTCGCATACAACTATGCAACAACTGTCTGCGCATTACCATTGGTTTGAAGAGCGAAAACAACGAATTACTCGCTGCCTTAAGACAGTTTTAGCCTTTCTTCTGGCAGTTATTAAAGGATGGATAAACTTTGGAACAAGAATTACATCAAGGTGATGATAGCCAATTTTTCGCTGTTTTTCGCCTTTTACCTGCTTACCCCCCTACTGCCACTCTATTTGAGTGAAACGTTTGGAGCCACCAAAGATGTAATAGGACTGGTATTGTCGGGCTATACTATCACGGCTCTCCTTTTTCGCCCGTTCAGTGGCTATTTCGTTGATTCCTTCCCTCGCAAAAAAGTCCTGATGTTCTGCTATGCAGCCTTTGCCATCTTCTTTGCGGGCTATCTGGCAGCTGGCACGTTGCTACTCTTTACCATTGTCCGCACCTTACATGGAGGTCCTTTTGGCGCACTGACCGTAGCCAACTCTACTGTTGCTATCGACGTGTTGCCTTCCTCGCGTCGCAACGAAGGCATCGGCTACTATGGTCTGTCGAATAATCTCGCGATGGCGATAGCTCCCACGTTCGCCATTTACATCTATTCCATCACCCACAATTTCCAATTTCTCTTCTGGCTTGCTTTCATCATTGCCGTCTTGGGCTGGTTGGTTGACTCGACGGTCACCATCAACCATCAGCCGTCAGCCGTCAAACTTCAAAAAATCTCGCTCGACCGTTTCTTCCTGGCACGTGGCTGGCTCTTAGGTGTCAACATGGTATTCTTTGGCTTTTGCTTTGGCGTGCTGAGTAATTATCTTGCCATCTACGGCAAACAGGTGTTGGGAATGACAGGGGGCACGGGTACGTGGTTTATGTTGTGCTCCTTCGGACTCATTCTCTCGCGCCTTCAGGGAGGCAAGGCTTTGCGCCAGGGGCGTCTCACCCACAATGCAGCTGAAGGTATGGTCATTTCGTTGGTGGGCTACACCTTGTTTATTGCCATCCCCAATATGTTCGGCTACTATGCCTCAGCCTTGCTCATCGGTTTGGGCAATGGCCACATGTGGCCTGCCTTCCAGAACATGATGATATCAATGGCTCATCATAACGAGCGAGGCACAGCCAACAGCACCATCCTCATATCGTGGGATGTAGGCATGGGATTGGGCATTCTGGCTGGCGGCGCTATTGCAGAACATTTTGGCTACAGTGCTGCCTTCTGGACAGTCGCTGTAGCCAATGCGATAGGAGTCTTGCTCTATTTCCTCAAGACACAGCGTTTCTTTCTCGTCCGCCGTATCGAATAAAGGAGGAAAGGCTTACTGCAGTTTCACGATAGCATACGAAGTAGCAGGCATGTGAACCGTCACATCGCCTGTTTTCTTGTCGTGTCTGATATCAAACTGATCACCTGCCAGCAGTTTGGTCTTCTTGAACTTCACGTTTACATTGAAAGTGGCATCTTGAGCCTCTGCCTTTGGATTCAGCATGACCAGCACTACATCCTTGCCGGCAGCACGGGCATAAACGAAGGGATAGACTGATGGCGAGGGGCTCTGCTCGTCGGCTGACGGGTAGATGGGTACGAACTCGGCATAATTGGCCAGTGCGGGTTCCTGGTGCCGCAGGGCTATCAGCTGTCGTGTCTTGTTCAGCAACGATTTGGGGTTCTTTTCCTGTGCCTCCACATTGGGCGCATCGGGAGCCGGATCTACAGGCAGATAGAGTTTCGAGGCATCGGCACTCGAGAATCCCAGATTCTTCCCACCCGTCCACTGCATCGGTGTGCGGGCACCGTTACGCGGCTGATAGGCTCCCTCTACCTGTGGCCAGTCTTTGGGCAACTGGCGCATACCTATTTCATTACCATAATAGATGAAAGGCATACCAGGCATGGTGAAACCGAAAGCATAGATAATTTCCAGTTCCTTGTCGGTGCGCTGATTGCCCAATCGGGCATTATCGTGGTTGCCCAGCGGCAAACTGATGTAGCCCTTGCCCACCGTCTTCTGATACTGGTCCATATAGCTCTTGATAAAGTCCACGACGGTTCCCTTGCCTTCCTTATCGAAATAGCTGTGTCCTTCGCTCACTCCGTTCAGGATACGCCAGCTTTCTTTTTGGAAGAGGTCGTTATAGCCCTTGAACCAATGGAAGAAGTCAACATGGAAGCAGTCGTCCAACGCATCCGACGGGTACGACCATTCAGCCACCATGAATCCGCGTGGATATTCCTTCTCCAACAGCCGTCGGATTTCACGCCAGAAGAGTTTTGTCTCGTTTTCATTGGTGTTGAAGAACTGCTCGTTACCCCTCACCCTGCGCGTCTTCACCAGAGCACCTGCCATATCGGCACGGAATCCGTCGGCACCCATATCCATCCAGAAGCGCAGCACGTCCTTCAAGTCTTCCCTCATCGCCATCACGTCAGGATGGTTGGTAGGCAACTGCCAGGGCTGTTCTGGGTCTGGATTGGCAAAACCGAAGTTCAGGGCTGGCTGACACCAGTAGAAATTGCGCATAAACTGACCGTTGCGCTGTCCGTAACCCTTGATGAACGAACCGGCAAATTCGCGAGGGGGATCCACCCAGTTGGTCTCTGTCCAGATGTAATAGTTTGAATACTTGTTCTTCTCCTGTTTCTGCGATGCAACAAACCAGGGATGGTCAATCGCAGTATAACTGATAACATAGTCGAAAATTACGTGCATACCACGTTTATGAGCCTCTTCAAACAGCCGCTTGGCATCCTCGTTCGTACCATAGCGTGGCGCTATCTTATAGTAGTCGCGCACGTCATAGCCCGCATCCATAAAAGGCGAATCGAAAAAAGGATTCAGCCAGATGGCATCTACACCCAGGCTCTTCACATAGTCCAATTTGCTGATGATACCCTGCAGATCACCTATACCATCGCCATCCGAATCGCAGAATGTCTGCGGATAGATTTGATAGAACACGGCGTTCTTCGCCCATTCGGGCATCTTGGGTACTTCATACTTCCCCGTAATGGTCTGTGCCTGAGCATAGCTGGCCAGCATCAAAGCACACATGATGAATAGTCTTTTCATTGTCGTTAAAATCTATTTGGTTATTGTAGTCAATGTATTTGATTGCGGCTTTCGATTGCAAAGATAATAAATTTTCTCCAAAACACCTCACTTTTCGCAGAGCCAATATTCTGATTCCGTTGACTGCCCTCTACAACGGCATCACCTTCGAGAAGGAACGATAGGAAGCATACAAGAAAACAGTTCGGGAAATCCGAACAGTTCAGAATTGGTTCATTAACTCATACAGATAGGCTGGACTTTGCACATAGAGTTCTCCTTCTTCATCTTGCAAACTTGGCATTAGCGGTGAATTATATACACGTTCCATAGCTTGTTCTATCGAGCAACCAGTATCTTCCATAACGTACTTGACCAATTCGCTTAGTGCGTAATTAGTCAGATAGGTTGCTATTTGATGATGAGTAGGCTGATTCATACGGTTTCGCTGCTTGTCTTATGAAGGAAATTTAATGCTCGCTGTGTACCAAAATAGTACTGCTGATCAAGAAATTTGTCTTGAAGCAGTTGCGCTGCCTGTTCTGGAGAATAAATACCCTCTTTGTAGTTTGTCAGTTGCAAGACTACGCCATCGTCGGCTATTGGTCCAATAACGATGTCATAATCATGAATGGGCTGTTGGTGATTCCTGTCACGATTAGCATCAACGAATAGGAACCACTCTACACTAGCCTTCTCTGGGAACACCTTCACTTTCAGTTCAGAGTTTAGCGCAGATTCTGACAGATCGTAGGTGATGAGCGTGGGAGTACCACCAAAGAGACGTGCTTTCTTTTTAGCCATTCGCATGGCTGTGGACTTATCAGGCGTTAGATAGAATCCTTTGCCGAAATCTTTAAACCTCAGGCCTTTCTCGAGGTCTATGGTTTGAATGTCTTCGTTGGAGCCGTGATAGAGTGTCATGCTAAGGTTCCTCCATTCTTTTGGCAGATAATTACTACATCGTCTATCGTCTCGTCTATAGACTGAAGATGTTCTACATCATAGAATTCAATCAAGAAGGCGAGACCTTTGTGTTCGTGCAAATAGCGGAAAGCCGCTTGCCTTGTCATAGCGAAACGGTGGGCAAAGGCCTGCACGCATGAAGTCAGAAATGGAATCTCGTACTTACTCATAAATCTAATTATATGATGTTTACATAATTGTCTGCTGCAAAATTACAAATTATTTCCGAAATCAAATGGATTTTTCCCTAAAAAACATCTGGGGGTGACGAAATTAAGTACAAAAGATTAGAATAGAAGCCAAAGATGCGATTGCATATCCACACGCCCATTGGCTTTGAATTTGACGCCTTCTTCCTCTAACAACTGGCGTTGTTTGCTCCACCCTGGAGCCGTGCGTCCCACGGCATTCACTACTCTATGACAGGGCAGCACATCAGCGCCAGGTGTATAGCGCAATGTACGTCCCACCATCCTGGCATGGCTGGGCCATCCCGCCAGAGTAGCTATATGCCCGTAGGTCGTCACCTTCCCTTTCGGTATCTGCGCCACGATATTCAAAACGTCATCGCGAAACGCCCGTGCCTGTTCTACATTCATCTTATCGGGATATTCTTTCATTTCTCTTACTTATACATCCATGCATACATGATTTTTGTAATGATACTGCAAAGATAATGCTAAACTTCGGTATAACAAAAAGAAAGATTACTAAAAATGTGTTAGGAACAATACTTTCCTCTACTAAATAGATTTAAATTAGTCTTATTTTATTTTACACTAAAACTTTATAACGTTTCTGGCAGAACGGGGTTGCTGGAAAAGTTTTACTTTTGCAGGCAAAACAGAAAAGACTGCATCGATGAAACGATTCAATTTAGCATTGCTATGGTTGACATGGGTGATGATGATTCATGCTCAGCGAACCTGTGTGGTCGCTGACATGGAGAGCAGGAAACCTATCAGGAACGCACTGATTATGACTGATACCCACCACGCTGCAAAAACAAATTTATATGGATATTTCGCAATGAAGTACGCTTTCGATAGCGCTACAGTCAGTCATCCTTCTTTTCACAGCACAAGCGTAAAGCGCACTGCCCTTCCCGATACTATTTTCCTGCTAAAGAAAATGAACCTACTGCAGGAAGTCACCATCTATGGGGTTGATAAACAGAAACGGTCATTGGTTTTTCATAAGGAATCGGCTCGAAATGCAGCTGCCGGCGCTCCACGTCGCTCGTCAGGCACTATTTCTTTGACTTTCGATTTTGCTGACATGTTGGATCGCAGAAAAAGACACGACAAGAAAGTGCTGAAAAAGTTAGAGAGGATTTTTAAAGAGATGGATGCCATGGACGATCCGCTGAGTCTATATAAAATCGATGCCCCGCATGACGGGAATAACGGTCAGCGAGGACATAAACCGGACGATTGATTTCACCTGAGAGTTCTCTAAAGGCGCCAAAGTCCTGAAAAAATGATGTATCTTGTGGAGCTGGAGGGAGTCGAACCCTCGTCCAAACAGGGAAACCATACGCTTTCTACATGCTTATCTTGGACTTCATTTTCGAGCTGCAACAAGACCCAAGCCACCAATTACAGCCTTATCTCCTAAAACTTCATCAAGGAGTCGGAGCGCCCCCAAGACTATTTCCGATTTACCTGCACCGCTATACCTTCCTGATTCGGAACAACATCCAGAAGAGCGATGTCTCGTTCTCTCACCTGGTGAGAGAATTAAGCCAGTAAACTACTGTACTTCGTTTAGGCAGCGAGAGCGTACTTGTTTTCGCCAATTAATTTTCTGACCGAATGGATTATGGAGTACACAGTCTTCACTCCGCATGCTTACGTACCATCTCAGCCCGCTGTCAAATCCAGTCAACCCCAAGAATATGTACTTTTGCGCTGCAAAGATAAAGAAAAAAACTGAAAATAGGCACTTTATTTAAAAAAATCTGTATTTTTGCACAATAAATCGTGCTATGCATGAGTTTTTATAATGATTATTTATAAATAAGGTATGAAACGATTTTTCTCTATAATGATATGTTGCCTGTTGCTATCGTCAATGGTATGGGCACAGAGCCGAATGACCGACACACAGGTGATGCAGTTCGTGATGAAGGAAAGGGCCAAGGGTACATCGCAGTCGCAAATTGTATCACGGCTGATGCAACGGGGCGTGACGGCATCGCAAATCAGGCGGTTGCGCAAGGCTTATCAAGAATCCCAGAAGCACGGGGGCAAAATTCAGGATAGTGACATGACTACCGGCAACTTGGGAATGGACGACCGCATGCGCTATAACAATGGTAACAACAATCAGAGACGTTACCATGCGAACGACGACTTCATGAATGGCATGAATCAGTATTCACAGGGGCGTATCATTGATTACAACTACCAGCACACCTACGATGCGAACGACCCGGAGTACATGGAGATGCAGGAGGCTATGGATGAGTGGATGCCACAGGACACTGCCTCGCTGGTAAAAGCATTGAAAAAAGAATTGGCCAGTTATCGCAATACCAAGAGAGTGTTCGGACGCGACATCTTCAACAAAAAGTATCTCACTTTCGAGCCCGAAATGAACATCGCTACCCCACAGAACTACGTGTTGGGACCTGGCGATATGGTAAACATTGACGTATGGGGTGCTTCATCCGATAATATCAGTACAACCATATCGCCCGATGGCACGATTACGGTGGAGAACGGTGGCGTGATAGAACTTAGCGGCCTTACCGTGGCACAGGCCAAGCAACGGCTGAAAAGCCGTCTGGGTGCCTACTACCAAGACTCACAGATACAGATGACATTGGGACAGACACGCACCATCACCGTCAACGTGCTGGGCGAAGTGAAGAAACCAGGCAGCTATACGCTGTCGGCCTTTGCCTCAGTATTCCATGCCCTCCACATGGCTGGCGGCATTGGCGATTTGGGAACACTGCGCAACATCAAGGTATTTCGTGGCGGAAGACTGTTGAGCGTCGTGGATGTCTATGACTACATGCTCAACGGCAAAATGACAGGTAATATCCGTCTTGCCGATAACGATATCATTCAGGTAGGTACTTACGATAATCTGGTGAACATCAGCGGAAAGGTGAAACGCCCTATGTGGTATGAGATGAAGGGCAACGAATCGCTCGCCACCCTACTCCGCTATTCTGGTGGATTCACAGGTGATGCCTTTACGCAGTACACACGTGTCCATCGCAAGGCTGGAGGCAAATATACGGTTTTCAATGTCGAGGAGTTTGACACTAATTCGTTCCGCCTTTTCGACCAGGACTCAGTAGCTGTTGACTCCATTATTCCGCGTTACGACAATATGGTGGAATTGAAAGGTGCCGTATTCCGCCCAGGTATGTACCAGTTGGGCGAACAGATTAACAGTGTCCGCACGCTCATCAAGGCAGCATCGGGCGTGACAGAATACGCCTTTGCACAGCATGGCATCATTCAGCGTCTGAAGCCAGACCGCAAATTGGCAACCATCGCTGTAGATATTGAGGGTATCATGAACGAAACTTCGCCCGATGTGCACCTGCAGAGCGAGGATGTGCTGTTTGTACCCACCCGTACGAATGTGCAAGAGCAAGAGACACTGACTATTCAGGGTGAGGTCATGTCGCCTGGTGTCTATACTTATGCAGAAAATACCACTATTGAAGACTTGATACTAATGGCAGGCGGATTGAAGAATTCCGCTTCTACCAGACAAGTGGAAGTGGCTCGCCGACAAGTGAATCCACATGCCTATACCGCTGACTCCATCATTGCAAAGACTTTTACGTTCTCGTTGAAAGACGGATTGCGCATCGAGGAGCATCCTGGTTTTACACTGCAACCCTTCGATGAGGTATATATCCACCAGAGTGCCGGCTATACCAAGCAACAGAGTGTGAAAGTGGAAGGCGAGGTCATGTTTGCAGGTGTTTTCGCTCTTTCGAATCGTGAAACACGCCTGAGCGATGTCATCAAGAAAGCTGGCGGTCCTAATCATGTGGCCTACGTGAAAGGTGCCCGACTTGAACGCCGATTGAACGCTGAAGAACGTGTCAGGCTGGAAGAATCCCTTCGACTGGCAAAGGAACAGCAGCACCGCAACATGCTGGAGATGGCGCAGACGAGCGCCAATGCGCTGGCCGTGGTACAACTATCTGATAAGCAGGAACAATACGAACTGGGACGCTTCCACATCACCGATGTCTATACCGTCGGCATCGAACTGGAGAAAGCACTGGCGCACCCAGGCAGCGACGAGGACATCGTGCTGCGTGACGGCGATCGCATCGTAGTGCCCCAATACAACGGGACCGTGAAAATCAACGGAGCCGTGCTCCACCCCAATACGGTAGCCTTCAAGGAGGGCAAGAAAGCCAGTTACTATATCGACCAGGCAGGTGGATACAGCAGCGATGCCAAGAAGCGCAACACCTACATCCTCTACATGAACGGCATGATAGCCAAGGTAGGTCGCAATACGAAAGTAGCTCCCGGTTGCGAAATCGTAGTACCCACCAAGGCCATCCACAAAATGACGGCTGCCGAACGCATCATGATGGCCTCAACAGGCACCAGCATCGGCATGATGGCAGCCACTATTGCAAACCTTCTTAAGAAATGATGATGGAAGAAAACAAGAAAGCACCTATCGACTTCACAGATATCTACAAAAGGCTTAAGCCACATAAGAAGAAGTACTATTACGTAATGGGAATTACACTCATCGCGACCTATCTGCTGATGGTCTGCATCCCGCGTTATTACAAGAGTGAGGTAAGTCTGGCTCCAGAACCCACAGGGCCCTCAGTAGGTGGTTCGCTGGAATCACTGGCTTCGTCATTTGGATTGGGTGGCATGTTGTCCAAAATGGGTTCACAGGATGCCATTTATGCAGAAATCTATCCAGAGGTAGTAGAATCGAAGAATTTCATTGCCGACCTCATGACGGTTCAAGTCAAAACAAAAAAAGGAGATGTGAAATGTGACTACTACACCTACATGAGCGACCATCAGAAAGAAGCATGGTGGGAGTATCTTATAGAAAAAGTGATGGATGTATTTGATACTACCCCCGACAATACTCCTGACAGCAAAGGCAAGATATCAGTGTTTAACCACACAAAGAAACAAGATGCTGTTTTCAAAAGAATACAGAAGAACATTAAATGCCGATATGATAAGAAAACGGATATTGTACATATCGTTGTAACAGACCAAGACCCTCTGGTAAGTGCCATCATGGCAGAAGCAACCTGTACAAAACTACAAGAATTCATTATCAAATACCGTACAAATAAAACGCGTATTGACTACGAACACTATAAAAGCCTCTGTGAGAAGACTAAGGCTGATTTTGAGAAAGCAACTCAGAAATATGCGGTTTATGCCGATGGTCATACAAATGCCGTGCGCAATTCCTACCTAACTAAGGCAGAAAGCCTGGAAAACGAGATGGAAGCCAAGTGGAACCTATACTCTCTCATGAGTACACAGATGCAAACTGCTGATGCAAAACTGCAAGAGGCCACACCTGCCTTTACCATCATAGAGAGCGCATCTATTCCATTCAGACCGGCAGGCCCGAAGAGAATGATTACAGCTATCCTCATGTCTATTCTATCAGGATTCGTCCTTTCGGGGTATATCTTACTAAAAGGCGAGAAAGCGACGACTAAATGTTCATAGCAATTATTGTCATATTTGCCATTTGCACATCCTTTTCTTTTGTAGAAGAACAAATAAAAGAGAGGGACAAAATAGTTTTGTTTTTCCTTATTGGAATAGGAATGATACTAATAGCTGGCACACGTGACATTTATGACACTCCCGACTCTGATAATTATGAGCGAATGTTTTATAGTGCCAAAACGCTTGATTTTGTTATAAGAGAACCGTCTTTTACCTTCATTGCCTATTATCTGAAAGAACTGGGGTTGGGTATTAATGCTCTTTTTTTTACTTATGCAATAATGTCAATTCCACTCAGATTACATATTATATGGAAGATGTCCTCTATGCCATTGATTACATTAGCTATATACATCTCCCATTATTATCAGCTACATGACCTAATGCAAATCAGAACAGCTGTTGCATCAGCCCTTTTTTTATTTGCAGTTTACTATCGTGTAGAAAAGAACAATAAATATGCTGTTCTCTGCCTGTTAATTGGAACGCTATTTCATTATTCTGCACTTGCAGGCTTTATTATTTTTATGTTCAGCAGCAAACCACTTAAAAAATATCAAGAGATCATACTCTATTCCATAGTCCCTCTCTGTATGATATTTTATTTTGCCGGATTTGACCTTGGCTCTTTTATCCCAGACGAATGGGGAGGAAATCGTTTAGCTGTTTATCGACAGTTAAAAGATAAAGGAATAGAAGACGAACAGGCAGGATGGATTTTTTACAAGAATCCTATTGTCATAACCAATATCTGCATGTATTACGGCTGTCTAATATACCATAAATTTCTGACAGACTATGATAAGTATTTGCCTATCATGATTAAGATTATGGCATTTGCTTTCTTTTGCATGCTCACATTGGAGAATATCAGTTCAGTGTTAGCCAGTCGCTTGAACGAATATTTTGAAATAGTATCAATCTTCATGTGGACGACAGCTATTTATGCTTTTACCCCCCAGTTGTATGGTAAGATTATAATTAATTTCGTTTCTTCTGCGAGATGTTTTGCCTGTATTCTCGTTTATACACTTGGATTACTTAATCGATAATACCCATCATTAATGAAACTCACTACAGATAAACGTTCGTCTCTATTAATAAAGAATGTAGCTTTTTCATTCATCATCAAGGGATGGTCAGCTGTCATTGTCCTTCTTATGATACCTCTGACCCTCAAGATGTTGGACGTTTACTGTAATGGCGTATGGTTGACATTAAGTAGCGTTATCGTTTGGATAGACCTTATGGATTTAGGATTAGGCAACGGTCTACGTAACGCTGTGGCTAACTATATTGCTGTTGACGACACGAAAAGGGTACGCGAAGCTGTATCATCTACTTTTGTCATGCTACTGAGCATAGCAATTCCACTTTTATTAGTGCTATACCTTGCCATTGGGTCTTTGGATGTTTACAATGCTATGGGGGTTGACAGACTAAAGATAGAAAACCTCGATGCCATACTCATCACTGCTGTCACCTTAATTAGTGGCTCTTTCATCCTAAAAACAACTGGCAACTTCTACATGGGGCTGCAGCTTCCTGCCATCAACAACCTGATTGTCTGCATAGGGCAGACATGCATACTCCTGCTCATCTTCATTGCATATTTGTCAGGGAGTCATTCACTAATGACAGTTGCCGTCATCAGCACGGGTACCCCTCTATGCATCTGGCTTATCAGTATGGCATATACTTTTGGTATCAAATATCCGCAGTACCGACCTTCCATGAGCTATTTCAATATCCACTTGGCCAAAGACCTTGTTACAAAAGGTATACAATTCTTTGCCATCCAAATTTGTGGAGTCATCCTATTTATGTCGACAAACATCATCATCAGCAAGATGTTCTCTCCAGCAGAGGTCACTCCCTATCATGTAGCATATCGTTATTTAAACCTTGTGCTGGTATTGTTTACTACTATATGCATGCCTTTTTGGAATGCCACAACAGATGCCTACGCCAGAAACGATATCCATTGGATACGAAAGACCGGACGAAAGTTGAACTTGTTCATGATTGGCTGTTTCATAATGCTGTGCATCATGGTTCTCCTGTCTAACTACGTGTACCGCTTGTGGGTAGGTAGCGAGATTATCATTCCCATTCACTTATCAGCCAGCATCGCTCTCTATATTTTTATTCTGATTGTGAGCCAACGTTATTCGATTATTCTTAATGGTCTCAACATTCTAAAGATTCAATTGATATACGCAATACCGGCTACTATCGTATTCATCCCTCTCGCATGGTATGTGTGCAACACATGGGGTACTGTTACATGCCTCGTTTTGACAATGTGCATAATTAACACTCCAGGCCTTATTGCCAATGCATGGAAATACTATCAGGTAATTAACGGAAATAGGAATATTGTAAAACTATGAAAGACTTTCATATAGCAATTCTAATGGCAACGTACAATGGGGAAAAGTACCTCAGAGAGCAGGTTGACTCTATCATTTCCCAAACATGCCAAGACTGGCATCTCTATATCCATGATGACGGTTCGAAAGACAGTACAATTGCTATCATCAAAGACTATATTTGCCAATATCCCGATTCCATTACTCTACTCGATTATCCCCCACAAGGCGATGCCTGTAAGAATTTCCTAAGCATGTTAGACAAAGTGGAAGCACCCTATTATATGTTCTGTGACCAGGATGACGTATGGCTGCCAGAAAAAATAGAGAAATCATACTGCAAAATTCAAGGAATCGAGGAAAAGACATCTTCTAAGACACCTATTATTATTAATACAGACCTCACTGTAGTTGATGAGCACTTGCAAATTATTTGCAATTCTTTTTGGAATAGGGAAAGGATATGTCCTAAATGGTTACACGACTATCAAGATCATGCTGCGATTTATTCTGCTACAGGCTGTACTATGTTGTTTAATCAAAAGGCAAAAGAGGCGGTTAAGCGTCCTATCCTTCACGCCACCATGCATGACGTATGGGTAAACTTATCTGTTGCGGCTGTCAATGGTGTCATCTGCTATCTCCCCGAGTCGCATATACTCTATCGCCAACACAGCTACAACACACAGGGAGCCAGAGAGCTCTATACATTTACTTTGCAATACAGACTAAAACACTTTTTGAAGATTATAAAAATCAATATTCGCCATTATCAGGAGATGAATAGTATCAAAAACATCTCAATCTTGAGTTATATTTTGGCAAAAATAAGGTATAAATATTTCTATCATCATTATTTGATGAGTTAGAGAACAGATTTTTACCAAAGAATATAATAACGCTTCAGGGCTGCATTAAAAGCATAGTGGACAAAATAATAAAAAGAACGCATAACGCCTAACTTTTCTATCTGTGTGTATATATTCCACTGCCACCCCATTGCACGGAATTTGTTGGATGACACCGATGACCCTTTCATCCGATAAACGGCCTCAACAGAATTGGTATTATATGCCTTTCCCCCATTTCTAAGCACGGCAAGTAGTAGAGCATAATCTTCATGACCACAATGAGGGAATAGGATTGCTCCCGTTTTTTTCGTATCATACATGGCTGTCAGGCAGCCAATGACATTCCCTTTCAACAAATGGCGATAATCAGTCACCGAAGGTGCTACTACTGGATGCTTATATAATTTACCAGACTCTTTCATCACGTCGTAATTGGCATAAACTACTAATGCATCACTATTTTGATCAAATAAAGCTATTTGGTGCTCCAGTTTGGTGGACACCCATTGATCATCGCTGTCCAGAAAGGCAATATAGCGCCCCCGTGCATGCTGCAAACCTATATTTCTTGGTTTGGTTGGTGAACCCGATGACCGGTCTGTATGAAAAGCCCTGATGCGCTCGTCCTTCTCAGCAAAACAAGCAATAATATGCTGTGATTGGTCGGTCGAACCGTCGTTGACTATCAGCAGTTCCCAATTCTCATAAGTTTGTGTTATCACAGAGGAAATAGCCGATGAGAGATTCTTCTCATCGTTGAAAACGGGCATGATAACAGATACTAACTCATTCATTTCTTCAACAGATAGTGTTTAAGTCTTCCAAATGCTTTCAGTGAACGTTTCAAATCGTCGATACTGGTAAGTCCCATGCGTAATCTATGCAGGATATAACGAGGACGCAAATAATATACCCTACGTGCTCTGTTACAGAAATCGACCATCTCTTGAGCAGAAAGTCCAGGCAATGACAATACACAGTTGTGCGTTCCGTCTTCCTGACAATACCTGTCATAATCTAACTGGATATACCCATGAGACTTGGCCCATTGGTAGGCTTCGGTGCCTGGATAGGGAATAAGAGGGAAGAATTGTGCCGTATCGGTATTCAGTTTCAAAGCCAGCTCCAATGTCTGCTGCATGGTCTCATGGGTTTCACCCTCATTACCCACCATATAGCAGGCATGAATCAACAAGCCTGCACGCTTGGCATTAGCCACATATTCGTAGAACTGTTCTACACGGGTTCCCTTTTTTATATTATCCAAAATCTGTTGACTTCCGCTCTCAATACCAGGAATAATCGTTCGACAGCCGGCCTTTTTCATCAATAGCATGGTATCCAAATCCAAATCAACACGTGCATTACAGAGCCATTTCAGTCGTCGGTTAATACCTCTTTCTATCAGTAGTTGACAGATATCCCTCACACGTTTCTTGTTAGCTGTAAAGGTATCATCTTCTATCACCACCTCCTTGACATCGGGAAAATGCTGGGCGATATATTCAAACTCCCCTACTACATTCTCTGCAGAACGCGCACGGAAAGCATGTCCGTGCATGGTTTGTGGATAGACACAGAAATTGCAACGGAACGGACACCCCCTGCCTGTAAAAATTTGAATGGAAGGATAGGTGGAGGCAGCAAAGAAATAGTCGTGCACATCAAGATGTTCTTTGATGAATGTAGCTGCATAAGGTATGTCGTCGAGTTCTTTCAATGGAGTCATCGGCTCGGTGAACACCAGTTGTTCACCATCCCTATGACATAGTCCACGAACATCGCCAATGGGGCGGCCCTGCTCTAGTGCATCAGCCAATTCTGCCACAATACGGTCATATTCACCAATGGCCACAGCATCCACTGCACCTGAATAGCCCAGTGTTTCCTCAGGGCAGGCAGAAGGATGAGTACCCACCAACAGTATAAATGATTCAGGGAAGTATGTCTTGATGCGTTGTGCAAACGCAACATCACTTTTGATTGAAGGGGTGCTGGTGTTTAATACATACAATCCACAAGCTCCTTGATGTCTGATAATCTCCAGTGCTTTAATCTCGTCATATGGTTTGGCAGGTGCATCCAGAAAGAGAATGTCGTGTCCCTGTTTTTGAGTATAAAGAGCTGCATAGATTAACCACAACGGATAATACAGTGCCCCGCTTTTTGTGATGGCTGGACTGCGCGATTCTCGTGAGAATTTACCATAGGAAGCCTTGAAAGGAGGATTAATAAAACAGACGGTCATTTTCGACCTCCTTTCTGCACACTTCGCCATAGCAGCATCCACGCCAAATAGACTCGATAACTCAGTTTATACCACAGCGAGTTAGTGCTCTTCTCACCGGCAAACGACACAGTTTCAGGATGCCTACGATACAATTGCAACACCTTCGGATAGTAGCCACAATGGTAGTGTAACTGACCATACAGAGATATCCACATATCGTGTGCTGCAAGTTGCGGGGGTATGGGCAATACGTCATCGAGAATATCTCTGCGAAATGCCATACAGCATCCCAACCATAGATCTTTCTTAAAATTACCCCATACACTCCTATCCAGTGGAGATTCGGTGGTATAATAGGCATCCCGTTTGATGTTCAACTCGGCATCAGTCAGCGCACAGTTGCAGGTTACCACATCGTAATTCCCCTGCATCATAAAGTCTGTCATCTCCATGATTTTCTCAGGATACCACACATCGTCTTGGTCTGCAAGAAAGATAATGTCACCTTTAGCTTTCATGAGAGCATTTTCGAAATTATGCGTTACACCTTTTACCAATGCGTTATCATAATATCGGATACGGGGGTCATCATACCGTAGGATTATTTCCTTGGTATGGTCCACAGAATGGTCGTCGGAGATGACTAATTCGTCATCTTCGCCCAACTGACACAGGATACTGTCTATCTGCGCTTTCAAATATTGCTCACCATTATAGGTGGCCATACATACAGAAATCATCACCTTCTTCTGAATTCTAACTGCAAAATTACGAAAAAAAAAGAGAATGGCATCACTATTCCTCAAAAAGTATTCCCTTTAGCATACAATAATCTGAACAGATATGCGTTTAGTAAGTAAATAGTATTGCCGATGGAACAAAATTACCCTTATATATTTGATGGGATGAATGCTTTTGAAAGAGAGGTTAAGCGCTGGTTTGACTTCTTCTTGGCACTCATTCTGATTATTCTCTCCTCACCCTTCTTTTTGGTGGCTTATTTGGCTATCCGCCGCGAAGACAAAGATGGACCTATCATCTATCGCCAAGAACGTATCGGGCGTTTCGGACGCCCCTTCGTCATCTATAAATTCCGCAGTATGGTTATTAATGCGGAAGAAAACGGGCCGGAGCTCTATAAACTGGATGGTGACGAGCGTCTGACCAAAGCAGGAAAGTTTCTCAGAAACCATCATTTAGACGAACTGCCACAGCTATGGAACGTACTGAAGGGTGATATGTCATTCGTAGGTCCACGCCCAGAGCGCAAGTTCTACGTTGATCAGATATTAAAACAGGACCCACGCTATGAATACCTTTACCAAATCCGTCCTGGTATCACGTCCTACGCCACCCTTTATAATGGGTACACCGATACGATGGAGAAGATGCTCAAGCGACTAGAGATGGATCTTGAGTATCTGAAACGCCGTTCTTGGTGGGAAGACCTCAAAATCATGTGTCTCACTGCCTTCTATGTTGCAACGGGTAAGAAATTCTGAATCTTTTATTTCATCAAATATTAAACGACAATGAAAAAGAATTTAATTTGGGCATTTGTTGCCATCCTCGTTATCTGTGGTGTTGTAGTTACCTATACAACATGTACGGATGCCAAAGCGCAAGACGACAGTTCTGAACAGCAAGTAGTATCTACTGAACTGATACGTACCAGCCAGAGCTGGGACGGTGTAGAGCTGCCCGACTATTTCAAGGGTCGTCCTGAACTGGTAGCTGTAAAGTATATATTTCCTGCAGGAAAGAAGCTGGGCTGGCATCACCATCCCGTCATCAATTACGGTGTTTTGGTACAGGGCGAACTGACCATCATCGGACAGGACGGCAAGGAGAAAGTAGTACATGAAGGCGAGGCAGTCGTAGAGATGGTAAACACCATCCACCACGGTGAGAACCGAGGTACAAAACCTGTTATCCTCTACATGTTCTACCTCTCACAGAAGGATCTTCCCTTAGCTGTTCAGCATCCAGAGATTCCACTGGATTAAAACAATAAAGGGAGGTGAGATTGCGTTTAATAGGTATATCAAGAATGTATCGCTTATGAAGAAATATCAACTTATGTTGTCGGCAGTTCTGACGATGTTGCCCCTGACCATGGGAGCGCAGGAGGACTCGCTGACTACACACATCACCTACGACCTAACAGCAGAAACGGCTGTAGGAACAGGCGACTATACAGCTTACCAACTGGCGACCAACCGGCATCACACGCTGGGAACGAAAGCTAATACCGCCTATCTGCGAGGAGCCGTAAACATCACCCATGCACTGAGCAAAAACTGGACACTGTCAGGCGGGATTGACGTGCTTGCAGGTGTGCATGCCGACCACAAGGCTTACTTGCAGCAACTGTTCGTCAACCTGCAATGGAAGAACTTCTTCCTGGAAGTGGGCAGCAGGGAACAACAACAGGTAGTGCGCGACAATTTGCTGTCTATAGGGTCGTTCGTCAAAGGAACGAATGCCAAACCCATACCGCAAGTACATGCTGGAACTAACGGTTTCTGGACGTTACCCTTCACCAAAGACTGGGTGCAGATCAACTTCGACTTCGGTTATGGAAAGTTCCTGGACAGCGGCTATATGGAGGATGTATTTAATGGGGCGCCTGGCGTGAACGAATCGTATGTGAAAGGCAGAATCTATCACCAGAAGCACCTTTATATCCGTTCGAACCCTGAAAAGCGTTTCTTCGTGATGGTTGGTATAGAACATGCCGTACAGTTTGGCGGTACACAGTATAAATATGTGGATGGTGTACTGGTGGAGAAAAAGAAGCCAGCCAATCTGAAGGCTTTTTGGCGTGCTATTCTGCCTGGCGGTGACAGCAAATTCTATGAGAATGACGCACTGGAAGACTGGGTGTATGGCAATCATGTGGGTGTGATGACCTATCAAATCGGATGGAACATCAACAAGCAACATCGGTTACAGGCTTACCTGGACAATCCTTTCGAAGACGGTTCGGGTGTTCGTAAGGGCAACGGATGGGACGGTCTGTGGGGATTGCAGTACAGTAACAGGACCGCTGGACGACAGTACGTGCGTGGCGCGGTGTTCGAATACTTCCAAAGTACCAACCAATCAGGACCGTTGCACTGGGATAGCGGTGACTTCCCCGAACCGATACGCAGTCAGATTACAGAACAGGTGACCGGTAATGATAATTACTATAACCACCCTCTATTCTACGTGGCATACAGCCATTATGGTATGACGCCAGGTATTGCACTGCTCACTTCACCTATATATAATAAGGATGGCTATCTGCAATTCCACGACAACCGCATCAAGGCATGGCATTTGGGGGTGAATGGTGAGATCACCGACCGCCTGTCGTATGTGGTCAAGGGCTCCTATCGCGAAAGCTTAGGCAGCTACTATGCTCCTTGGCCGACGAAGCACCACTCGTTCGATGCCATGTTGCAAGGCATCTACCAAATGGGACCCTGGCAGTTCTCGGCAGCCTACGCCCTTGATAAGGGTAATATCTATGGTGACAACTCTACGTTTAACTTCAAAATAAATTTCCATGGCAAGATATTATAAATACATCATACTTCTTACATCATCCATCTTACTTCTTACCTCCTGTCAGGAGGGCGGTGAAGCAGGAGACATGTTGGGACAGTGGCAATTGGCAGGAACCGACAACTGCTATATCGCATTCTCAGGATCACTGACGAACGTGCGTCATACGACTAATGGATATCTGGATACCCAAATAACTGGTAACTACCAGCGTCAGGGCGACAGTCTTTTCATTCAATACTATTCTGAGAAAGCTCTGAAATCGGATACGCTGCTCGTGGAAGAGACGTTTGGACTGAAACCCTTCCAGAATATCCGCGTAAAGATAGAAACACTGAATGGCGATGTGCTCGTATTAAGCAAAGACGGGCAGAAATGGAACTTCCATAAATACTAAAAAGTACCTCTAACATCTTACATCATACATCATACATCATACATCATACATCTTACATCTTACATCATACATCTTACATCATACATCTTACATCATACATCACACATCATCAAATATAGGGATTTCCCCCACATGGTTTAGGGGAAATCCTTTTTATATGCCTTAAAATATTCCTAATTTTGCATCGTGAAAAGTAACAAAATGTAGAACCACTTAAAATATAAAAGGTATGAAGAAGATGATGATAGCCCTGGTAGCAATGCTGACATTCGCAGCAACGGGCAAGGCAATGAGCTACGAGCAGGCTCGCAACGAAGCCCTCTTCCTGACGGATAAGATGGCTTACGAACTGAACCTGACTGAAGAGCAGTATGAAGCTGCTTATGAGATAAACCTCGACTACCTGATGGGGGTGACGAGTTATGACGATGTATATGGCACCTATTGGGAGCGCCGCAATCTGGATCTGAGCTATATCCTACTCGATTGGCAGTTAAGCGCTTTCCGTGCAGCCACCTATTTCTATCGTCCACTCTATTGGGCTGACGGTTACTGGCACTTCGGCATCTATGCCCGCTACCCACATCGTGACTACTTCTACTATGGCCGCCCAGTGTTCTATGCAACCTATCGTGGCGCACATGCATGGCACCGCGTAGGAGGACATGGTTGGTATCACGGTCGTCGCGACCACTTCATCCACCATCACAACACGCGCCATATCGGTATGCGCGACGGATGGCATCGCGGAGATTATCGTCACCATCATAACAGTGGGATGCGCAACAGTTCCACTCGCAGTACCGTGAACCACCGCGACTTCAACCGCAATCGTGGAGGAATGAACAATCGCGACTACAATCGTAATGGAGGAATGAACAATCGCGATTTCAATCGCAATGGAGGAATGAACAATCGTGACTTCAACCGCAATCGTGGAGGAATGAACAACCGCGATTTCAATCGCAATGGAGGCAGTGAGAACCGTCCGACCCGTTCACTGGGTGGATATCGCAGTGGCGGCAATCGTCCTTCCTCACACAGCGGAGGTTCCTTCAACAGAGGTTCTTCCTCGCCCATGAGAAGTGTTGGAGGCGGTAGCTTCAGCCGCGGAGGCGGCAGCTTCAGTCGTGGAAGTGCTGGTGGATCATTCAGCAGAGGCGGTGGTCACAGTGTCGGTGGCGGTAGAAGCAGCGGAGGCGGCCACAGCTACGGAGGACGTCGTTAAGACACGCACTTCACAATTCATCATGCGCTGCACTTCCTTCATACTACATGACGCATAAACGGCTAATATCGCTTTATTGATAATACCATGCCCGACAGCCACCACTCGTTTTCCTTCGTAGGTGGCTGTCATTTTTTCCAGAAACTGATGGGCTCTCTGCAGGAGAGCCTCTTCTGTTTCAATATCATCAGGCCAAACCTCGCCTCGCAAATCAGGAATATATCGACCTGTGAAACTGCCCCAGTCGCGTTCGCGAAGTAAAGGAGTAGTCACAACAGGCAGGCGGTGTGGCTGGGCAATGATCTCTGCCGTCTGGATGGAACGATGGAGATCGCTGGCCACAACGGCATCAACAGCTTCGGAAGCAAGACGAGCAGCCACTTGCTGAGCTTGTCGCACACCCTCGGCATTCAGTTCGCCTTGGGTCTGTCCCTGCATGATCTGGCGGGCATTATCAATAGTCTCGCCATGGCGTACCAGAAAAATAGTTGTCATTTTCATGGTTGCAAATATACAACTTTTCAAAATAAATGCGTATATTTGCAGCAAAAAAAGAAATGAAACTACTTCAAAGTTCTATTTTCAGGGCTGTCTGCTCTATCGTTATCGGCTTTTTACTGCTAAAATACCCTGATCATTCTGTAACATGGCTCACGATGGCCATCGGTATATTGTTCCTGCTATCGGGCATCATTGCACTGATATCCTATTGGAATGCCCGTCGCCATGCCAATGAATATACCATTACCGATGCTCAAGGTAACGTTATCAATGGCACTCAGCCAGGGTTCCCGTTGGTGGGTATCGGCAGTCTGCTGCTGGGTCTGACGCTGGTTATCAACCCTGCCCTATTTGTTCATTGGCTGATGTATATCCTTGGAGCCATGCTGATTCTTGGCGGCATTAATCAACTGATTATCCTGGTGGCTGCACGTCGCTATGGTTCTATCGGTGCCTTCTTCTGGATAGCTCCCATCCTTATTATCATAGCAGGCATCTTCATTTTCATAAAACCCATGGAGAGTGCCGAACTGCCCATGATTATACTGGGATGGTGTATGTTGCTATACGGTGTGACGGAGATGATCAACAGCATCATGGTATATAGTTTACGCCGCAAACTGAAAAAAATGCAGGAGGCTGCTGAAGCTGGAGTGGTGGCTGAGGAAATCAAGGACGAGCCGCAACAGGAGCAGTCGCAAATTCCCGTCATCGCAGAAAAACAGCCTCAAGAGGAAATCGTGGAAGAGGTATCTGAAACCGATATCATTGTGGAGGAAGAATAAAAAGTTGGAAGAAAATTTGTGTATCTGCAGAATATTTCGTACCTTTGCACCCGCTTTATGCGAAAACATCAAATATTAATTATAATAAGTAACAATTAAAATGAAAAAAGGTATTCATCCAGAAAACTATCGCCCCGTCGTGTTCAAGGACATGTCCAACGGCGATATGTTCCTTTCGCGTTCTACCGCAAAGACAAATGACACCGTAGAATTCGAAGGCGAAACTTACCCAGTGGTTAAAATCGAAATCTCGAGCACCTCTCACCCCTTCTATACTGGTAAGAGCAAGCTTGTGGATACTGCCGGTCGCGTTGACAAGTTCATGAGCCGCTACGGTAAGGCTGCGAAGAAGTAAGATATTTCTCGTACCAAAGAATTAAAGGTGCTGCCTGGTAGTTGCATATGCCGAGGTGAGCACCTTTTTTTTTATTAAACAAATACTAAAAACTTATGAAACATTCGTGCTTTCACTTTTTTTTCTGTATATTTGTACCCAGATATTACAACACTACTAGTTAAAATAAAAAAATGAAGACTATTTACGATTTCTCTGTCAAAGACAGAAAAGGAAAGGACGTTTCGCTGAAAGAGTATGCGAACGAGGTATTACTGATTGTCAATACGGCAACAAAGTGTGGTTTTACTCCCCAGTATGACGAACTGGAAGCCCTTTACAAGAAGTATCATAGTCAAGGGTTTGAGATTTTGGATTTTCCTTGCAACCAGTTCGGACAACAAGCACCTGGCACTGACGAGTCGATTCATGAGTTTTGCAAGCTGAACTTTGGTACAGAATTCCCACGATTCAAGAAAGTAAAGGTAAATGGAGAAGACGCAGATCCTTTGTTTAAGTTCCTGAAGGAACAAAAGGGTTTTGCCGGATGGGATCCTGAGCACGAACTGACGGCTATCCTGGAGGATATGCTGTCGAAGGCTGATCCTGACTATAAGCAGAAGCCCGATATCAAATGGAATTTCACCAAGTTCCTGATTAACAAAAAAGGACAGGTGGTAGCCCGTTTTGAGCCTACTACCAAAATCGAAGTCATTGAAGAGCAAATCAAAGTTCTGCTTGCCTAATCGGACTAAGAAGCTAATAGCAGTATATGGAAACTACAAAATGTTTAATTATAGGCAGTGGACCAGCAGGTTACACTGCCGCCATTTATGCCTCACGCGCCAACCTGAATCCGATTGAGTACTGCGGAATGCAACCTGGTGGACAGCTCACCCAGACTACGGAAGTGGAAAACTTTCCCGGTTACCCACAGGGTGTGGACGGCAATCAGATGATGATGGAACTGCGCGAACAGGCAGAACGCTTCGGTACAGACATCCGTGACGGTGTGATAGCAAAGGTTGATTTCTCAAAGGCTCCCTACCATTGCTGGACAGACGAAGGTGCGGAAATTGTGGCTGATACTGTGATTATTGCTACGGGGGCCTCAGCTAAGTATCTCGGTCTGGACGACGAAAGAAAATACAATGGTCAGGGCGTATCGGCATGTGCTACCTGCGACGGTTTCTTCTATCGCAAGAAAACGGTAGCCGTTGTGGGTGGAGGTGATACAGCCTGCGAGGATGCTCTCTACCTCAGTCACTTGGCAAAAAAGGTGTATATGATTGTACGTAAACCATTCCTCCGTGCATCGAAGGTCATGCAGGAAAGGGTCATGGCTTCTGAGAATATTGAAATTCTCTTCGAACATAACACGCTTGGGCTCTTCGGCGAGAATGGTGTGGAGGGTGCTCACCTTGTAAAACGCAAAGGTGAACCAGACGAAGAGAAAGTGGATATTGCCATCGACGGATTCTTCCTCGCCATCGGTCATAAACCCAACACGGATATCTTCAAGGAGTGGTTAGACACTGACGAGGTGGGCTATCTGAAAAAGATAGACGGTACACCACGCACCAAGGTTCCTGGTGTATTCGTAGCAGGCGACTGTGCTGACCCAACCTACCGTCAAGCCATCTCTGCAGCTGGAACAGGTTGTCAGGCAGCCATTGAAGCTGAACGCTTCCTTTTGGCTAACAGCTGACATCATGATGAAAAAGGTATAAAATAAGAAAACTTTACCACTTTTCATAGAATATTCATCAAAGTTTCAAATATTATTTGTAACTTTGCACCGAAAATTCAGTAAATGGTTGAAGCGAGAACCTGTTTTTTGCTGATGCCAAGACTGAAAATTGCTGCATAGGCAGCACTCACGCCGTACTTGCTCTTGGGGGCGGTGAAGGTGTGGGCTAACATATTAGAACAGCGTCTTACAACGCTTTGTTTTTGGTTGTTTGAACCTAGGAAACTCAAACTATCTGACAAAAACATTGCAGAGTGGATGTTTGTGGCGTGGTATTAAAATGCCCCGTCGGTGTGCTGAGAGGGTACGAGCTACCTTCATACGCACACTTTTGGGCGCATCATATACCAACGGCGTGAGCGTCATTATTCTGTCTGTTTTCAGAAGGGTTTTCCTAGGACCTAAACAACGGACAGGCAGAGTGAGAGTTCACGCTCTTTTTGTATCCTGAGGTCAACTCCGACCAAAAGTTTTCAACTGAGCATCGCTGGTTCTACATCGACAGAGTCGGGCATGTTGGATTGATATGAGGATTATCCTTGCAGCCATCTCCTAAACAGTCTGAGAACTGGTGCCCGAGTCATTTGTACAACAACAATAAGTCCAGAGACCACTGGTTGACGGACGAGGAGAGATAGTATCTATGTCAGAAAAAATACATGTAGGAATACAGGAACGATGGTGGCTGTTGAGGCATCCGGATCCGCATTTGATTGATGTGCAACTTTCTCAACTGAATGAGCAGCGGGCAGCCAACGATATGGAGGCACTGGTGTATTTTATTCCCCACCAGTATATCCGCGAAGCTACTTATAAAAAAGAGAATGACAAGGCATATAATAAAAAGGTTAAAGAGAACAACACGCTGCGCAGTTCCCTGCACTACTACCTATTTATAAAGGCCACGGAGCCCGACATCCTTGCACTCATCGGTGGAGAATGGAACCGCACTTCACGCCAGCATCTTTCGCTGTGCCGCACAAAAAGCGGCAAACCCCTATGGGCAACTGCGAAAGAAATGGACAGCCTCATTGAAATGATGAGCGAATATCGTGAGATGTTCAATCTTGAACCCTCACCCGACGGCTTTCATGTTGCTGACAAGGTCATGCTGAAAGCCAAGGTTTTTAAGGGTTATGAGTTTTATGTCACCAAAGTCAGGAAGAAAGAACAAGGAGTCAGTCTGACGCTGGAATTACCCATCTTCAATGGTCGTTTAATCCTGAAGACCCAAAATGTGGATGTGGAAGAACAGCATCTGCCTATGAAAATTCAGGAATGGTTATCTCCCGATTATGTAAAGAAAGTTGACCAAGCATTGACTCGCATTGTCCGCCATCGATATGGACGCAGGAAATCAAATGACAATAGCCTGCAAACGGAATCCGATTCTCAAATCCTGCACGATCTGCAGTTCCTGAGTTACATGGAGTTCGATGACAGTCAGATTCACAACCACGTCAAGACCCTGTTGTTGCTTCATGCTGTGTTGCGTAAGGACCGCCATTCTATAGAGCACTACATCCCCATCGTACAGCGGATGCTCACTAATCCCGACAAGCCGGAGAATGATGAGGAAGCCTTTATGATGGCAGTACTCTATATGGCAACCCATGACGTGAACTATCGCGATGCAGCCAAACAGTATGAACAGCTCCACAAGACACTTTCAGAACCGCTGTCGCTGTTGATGCCGGTCATCAAATACATCCGATTTAGGAGTACCACAGAAAAAAGAACAAGCAAAAAGTTAGAAAAGCAAAAGGCAAAGCAAATAGAAGAAACCCTGAAACAGCTCAGGGAATGCGATTACAGCAGTCTCTCCCCGCAGGGAGCAAGTGCAGTCTGGGATATTCTTGCTTTATCTCCTTACAACACCGAGGAAGGGCACGCCCTTCAGGTCAAGTTGGAAGATGCCGCCCGTCGGTCTATGGCTGAAGTCGAGGAACATCTGCAACAACAAGTAACAGATGATGACCAAGTCGTTCTGGAAGCAGAACTGTTGTCATGGCAAACGGTCATTCACCACTTCTCCGGAATGGTTGATACTGATTCAGCCCAAGTCACGCAGCGCGATCTCAATCAGGCGCGAAACAATCTTCTCCGCACGGTTCACCCCAGTGCCGCCACGTTGGTTGCCTACTACAACCTATTGGTAGCATTACATCCCGACAGGAATGCCACAGACAGTGCGCCCCTCTATCAAGAGTATATCAAGATTCTGCTTAACGCCTATTCAAATACCCAACAATTCACCACCTCGTGGTGGCAAATGAAATCCATCCTCGAACGCCATTACCATGCCGTTCGATGAAAGAGATGCTTTTGACATGTGTCTTTTGCCACAAAAATAATGGTTCAAAGTGCGATAAGATTCAAATCTTTTTCGTATCTTTGCAAAAAAATATAAAAGCAGTATTATGATAGTAACCAATCAAACAACAGATACGAAGCGGAATTTCAATGCCACTTCTACCCGAAATAGGATAATGGCCAGTACAATGTCTGTGGACGAATACTTCGATGAACTGATAGACAAGGTGCGCGAGGATGATGCAAATTCAGAACGTCTTCTGGCCGAACAGGATAAGACCAAAGTCCAAAAGACGATGGTTAGAGAAAGTCTGATAAGAGCCTTTGATGAGCTTCATTCAGATAAGGTATATCACGATGTTCGTAAACTCTTTGCAGAGTAGATACTATGACCGATATAGTGAAGAAAGAAGATAAAAGCTTGGCAATAAACATCCAGAAGGTTAAAGACAAGATTGCCGTCATCCGTGATGTGGAGGTAATTGCCGATGCTGACGTGGCAGTACTTTATGGAGTGCAGACGAAGGAGATAAATCAGGCTGTGCGCAATAACCCGGACAAGTTCCCTGCCCGATACATGTTTGAGCTGAGTAAGAGTGAGTTGTGTGATTTGCGGTCAAAAGTTTTGACCACAAATGTGTCACAAAAGAGTCGTAGTACTACAAAAGTATTCACTGATCGTGGTTTATATATGTTAGCCACGATTTTAAAGGGAGAAGCGGCTCGCGATATGACGTTCGCCATCATAGAAACCTTTGCAAAGGTTCGTGAGTTGAAACACGAGTTACTCGACCTCCACAAAGAAACCGATAAGCAAAAGCAGCAGTCGAAGATGCAACACTTTGGTGAGGTCCTGACCGACATCGTAATGCCCGACCTGCAGACCAGTGAGACGGAATCGAGTCTGGAAATCAATTTCCTGATAGGCAAGATCAAACACACGGTAAAGCGTGTGCGCAAAGAAGACCCCAAGAAATAGAAACAGCAATAGAGACTAAAATTCTATAATTCTCACGCTCGACCTCTGGTCGCTTGCTACCATCGGGACGCAAGAATTCTTGACAAATACAGATTATATCACTATAAAGAACGCATCGCGCAAAGTCTTGAAGCGCATGCGTCAAATAGGTATTGACAAAGCTCAGCGCCTCCAAGAAGTTCAGGAACGCTGGGACGCAGGCGAGTATAGGAACACGGAAATTGTCCAACTCTAGAAATGGAAGACTATGTTCGGATTTTCCAAACATCGACAGGTGACTGGTAAGAACCTCTCAAAGGCATTTGCCCGTTTGTCTTGCGCTCCAATGAGTCCTATATCTCAGTGAATAGCTCCTCAAGCCTGTTAAAATTCTGTTAAAATACGCTTTATTAGAAATAAAAGTCGTACTTTTGCAACCGATTAAAGAATTTACAATTATGGCATACTACATCAAACCCATACCTACACTTACTGGTGAGGCGGCTCAGCGATTCAACGATAGGGCTGCAGAGGTCGAAGCAAACCCAGGTTCCATCGACTTCACAGAACAGGTGAAGATAGCACGTAAGATATTAGCAGAAGCACATTTGGGTTACTAATGGATTCCTATCTCCATCAGAATTTCGTGGGTCAGTAGAACCGTCCCCCCTGATCTTTGCTTAATTTTTGATAGATTTTTAGTAGATTTCTTTGCGAAGCAAATAAAAAGCCCCGACCAATCGGCCAGGGCTAATTCCTCCCCCTAAACAGGGGGACCGAGGGGGTCTATTAGAGGGGTTCTAAATCCCTATACTCACTAATGACATCATAGCACGGACACTTTTTACCTGGATTCAAATCACGATGCCCCACTATCAACGCCTTCGGGAATTTCCGGTGCAGCTCTTCAAGGAGTTTTCTCAGCGTGACTTTCTGCTCCGGCGTTCGAGTGTCCTCTGGTTCACCTGCTGAGTTGAGCCCGCCCTCGTAGCAGATACCGATGGAATGCCTGTTATGCCCAACCACGTGAGCCCCGATCATTTCCAATGGCCGTCCCAGCTCTATCGAGCCGTCACGTCTGACGACATAGTGATAGCCGATACCGTTCTGAAACCCTCTGTCATGGTGCCAGCCGGCGATATCCTTGGCACTGCTCCGCTGCCCAGGGCGAACAGCAGAGCAATGAATAACGATTAGAGTAATTGTCCTCACCGCATACAACTTGTTGCGCCAAGTGCCGTCAACACGGCAGCAAGCAGATTAATAACAGTCTGAATAATAAACTTTGCAATTTCCTTTTTCTTCATAACTTTTCACTTTCTAACTCTGAACTATGAACTCTGAATTATGTAATGTCACACAGAAATTCACAGTAATCGACGAAGTCGCTTCGCTAGTCGAAGAAATCACAGAAACATTGGTGCTCCGATAGATTCTTTGATTTCCCACGGCATAGATTAAGATTTCTGTGAATTTCCGTGATTTCTGTGTGACTATGAACTATGAATCCTGAATCCTGAAACTATCCCTCAGCACTCGGTCCGCTGGCATTTCCACCTGTGGAAGATCCGCCGGAGTTGCCTGATTCCGATGAGTTGCCAGAGTTGGAGCTTACCGTGGTCGTTCCGTCTGCATTAATAGTTGTAGTAGTACCGTTCTCAGCCACGATGATAATGATAGTACTGTCGCCAGATTGGGCATTCAGAGTGATGGTAGAGGGCCACTCACCAGTGAGGAACACTTCGTTATAACCACTTTTCGATGCAATCTTGATGCTCTTAGGGTGCTCCTTAGCGTAGTCGCAGATAGCCTGTTCCACATCGTCGATAGTCACATCCTCGCCAGCCACATACTGTTCAGCCAATGTCTGGAGTGCCAGTGTCAGAGCCTTCCCGTTCACGCTGTAGTAGCGATTCAAGGGCGAGCCGTTACCCTTCGAGGTGAAAGTCTGGCGGATAGTACGATGATGGAATTTCATGTGCATCTGCACCATTTTGAAGATAGCCTGGCGCTGCTTTGCTGCCGGAGTGTTGTAGGCACTTGCAGGCATGATAGGAGCACTGCGGGCATAGGTCACACCGTTACGGGTTACATACGTGATACCGTCGATAGTACCGGTAGTCTTGCGGCCAGGGCCGACTTGAGTTACTTTTGCCATACTGTTTACTTTTTTAATTTGACATAAATTTTTGGAATCCTGTTGGATTTCGCTTGCAAAGTTACGATAGCTAACGACCTGCGGGTTCCACGACATACCGAGGAACCTCAAAGGCCAAATATTAACACAATAAATATTTATTAACGACATAGGCTTCGTCTCTGCGAAGCAGATATGAAGCAAGGTGTTGTACTTCCGCCGCATGAGTAATATCTATGGGGTTAGATGCCGGTTTTTCATGGTAGCCTGAGTGTCAGGCGGTGGATCTA
>Ga0256405_10001676_pt1 | contig 58377 bp, 66 predicted proteins | sample RumenRJG_02DNA_FD_189096 | JGI IMG/M metagenome (GOLD analysis project Ga0256405, IMG submission 189096) | Bovine rumen microbial communities from Lethbridge, Alberta, Canada - RJG_02 | ecosystem: Host-associated > Mammals > Digestive system > Stomach > Rumen | place: Canada: Alberta... | reverse complement strand
CAGTCACGGTACAAAGGACCTGCTGAGCCTTCAGACGTCATCAGACGCGCTGCTTCAAGCTCAGGTGAGCCTGAAGTCAGAGGCGTATACCCTTATAAAAGCCATCCTGAATCTGGAGGATATCACCGGATCGGCGTTCGGCACGCTCGGAAAATAAATTACTGAAGATATATACAAGGAGGAGAGAGTTATGGCAAAATCAAAGACAGCGGCAGTAATCATTATTGCGGTGCTGGCGGCCACGGCCGCCGTTATCGGATATTCCGTCCTGTCAGTCAAAAAAGCGCGGCAGGCGGGCGGTCCCGGCATGAGACGCGGACGGCCGGGCGGCGGACAGACCGTCTTTTCAGTAAAGACCGAGACCGCGATGGTAAAAACGCTGCAGGACTATGTGGCCACCAACGGCGAGGTGGAGTCACAGAGCTCCATATCCGTGTTTCCCGACATTTCGGGAAAAATCGTGTCGGTCAACGTGTCGCTCGGTACACCGGTGCACAAAGGTCAGGTGATCGCCCGCATTGACCCGTCAGAACCCGGCGCCCGCTACGCCTTGAGCCCCATAACCGCTCCGATCAGCGGCAGCATCATCTCCACGCCGCTTAAAATCGGCACCACCGTAAACACCAGCACCGTAGTCACCACCATCGGCGACATCGGAGACCTGCAGGTCTCCGCGTCCATACCGGAGCGGTACGTGGCGTCGCTCAAGACAGGCCTCAAGGCAAACGTATACCTGCAGGCATATCCCGATGTAGTGTTTCCCGCAACGGTGTCGCATGTGTCGCCCGTCGTGGATTCCGCATCGCGTACCAAAGAGATCATTCTGCGCTTTGATGCCAAGGACAGCCGCATAAACGCGGGCATGTTTGCCAAGGTGATTCTGTTCACCGTGCGGTACGAAGGCGCCGTCACCATACCCGGCGATGCGATCATCACTAAGGACGATAAAAAATACGTATTCGTGGCTGACGGCGGCAAAGCCGAGCAGCGCGAAGTGTTCACCGGCCATGCCGTTGACGGCGTATATCAGATCACCTCGGGCGTCTACGAAGGAGAAAAAGTAGTCATCGAAGGCGCCAGCACGCTTTCTAACGGCGCGCAGATCCGCGACATAACGGACGCGGCAGGTGCGGCAGGTTCTGCACAGCCCGGATCAGCACCCGCAACAGCACCCGGGGCTGCGCCCACAGCTGCCCGCACGCGCGAAGGACGGAGCGGCAGATGAGCTTTTCAGAAAAAATCCTTTCCCACCCGGTAATGATGCTCATCATTTTCGCGCTGCTCGGCGTGATGGGCGTCTTTACCCTGCAGAAAGTGGCGGTCAGTCTGTTTCCCGACGTAGACCGCCCGTATATAACGGTCTCCACGTCCTACACAAACGCGGGGCCTGAGGCTGTAGAAAAATCAATCACCAAAGTGCTTGAAAGCTCGCTTGTCAGCGTGAACGGCCTCAAGAACATCACGAGCACCTCATCGGAAGGCTCCAGCCGCATTTCGCTGGAGTTTGAGTACGGCACCGATCTGGACACTGCCACCACCGACGTGCGTGACAAGCTTGACCGCGTACGCAGCAGCCTGCCCGACGACGCCTCCAGTCCAGTAATCTTCCGTATGAATTCCGACGCCATGCCCATCATGCGGCTGGCAGTCAGAGGTAATCGCTCCAACAACGAGCTTAAGGAGATCGCCGAGGACAAGATCGTCGACATTCTGGAGCAGGCTGACGGCGTGGCCGAAGCCTCCGCTTCGGGCGGCCGCAGCAAGATCGTGCGCGTGGAGCTGTCGCAGAACCGGCTGTCCGCCTATTCGCTCACGCTGTCCGCCATTAAGTCCGCGCTGTCCAAGCAGAATCTGGAGCTCGGCGGCGGCAAGATTGCCGAAGGCAAAAAAGACTATATCGTGCGTACCACCGGCGAATTCACGAGCGTGGACGAGATTGCGTCCACCGTCATAAAGACCGTAAACGGCTACGACGTAAAGCTCAGCGATCTGGGCAGCGTGTTCATGGGCTATGCGGACAAAACATCGGAAGTCTATATCAACGGCGAGCCCGGCGTATATGTGTCGGTCACTAAGCAGTCCGGCACCAACTCCGTGACCGTAGCGAATGAAGTGTACAAAAAGATAGCGCAGCTCAAGGAAACGCTGCCGCCCGACATTACGCTGGAGATCATCTCCGATTCTACGGACTCCATACGCGATACCATCAATACGCTCATTAAATCCGCGTATCAGGGCCTGCTTCTGGCTATATTGATTCTGTACCTGTTCCTGTGCAGCTTTAAGAGCACGCTTATCATCGCCATCTCAATTCCGCTGTCCATTATCATCACCATGCTGGCCATGAACTTTCTCGGAATCACCCTGAACATGATGACGCTGACCGGCCTTATTCTGGGCGTCGGCATGATCGTGGACGCTTCCATCGTTATGATCGAAAACATCTACGTCTACCGCAGCCGCGGTGCCAAGCCGCGCGTTGCCGCCGTGCTCGGCTCGCAGGAAATGATCATGTCGGTTCTTTCCGGCAACCTGACCACCATCTGCGTGTTCATCCCCTTTCTGCTGTTCATGAAAGATCTGGGCATGATGGGGCAGATGTTCAAGGGGCTTATTTTTACCATCGTCATTGCGCTCGCGTCCAGCCTGTTCGTGGCGATCTTTCTGGTGCCCGTGCTTGCGGGTAAATTCTTTCCTCTAACCAACCGCAACGAGCACCCGGTGCGCAATCCGGTGCTCAAGACCATGTACGGACTGTTCCAGCGCGCACAGGACTCGCTGGCGGCGGTCTACCGCGTCATTCTGAGCAGAGCGCTGCGCCACCGCGCGGTCACGCTCTGCGTATCATTCTGCGTGCTGGCCATGTCCATCGCACTGCTGTTTACGCTCAGAATCAACCTGATGCCCAACAGCCGCGATGACTCGGTGTCGCTCACCGTTACGCTGCCGATCGGTACCCGGCTGTCTGAAACCACCGCCGTCATGAAGGAGCTTGAGGATATCATCAAAGCCGAGATTAAAGGCTATAAAACGCTTATCACGAGCGTCGGCACCGGCGGCCGCAACGCAAGCAGCTACAAGGGCACCGTCCAGATACAGCTGCCCGAAACAGCCAAGCAGATCGATACCGCCGCCGATATACAGCGCAAGCTGCGCACGCACTTCAACGACTTTGCGGGCGCGCAGTTTTCGTTCGGGCAGGGCATGTCCCGGCAGATGAGCGGCAATGATCTGGACGTAGTGCTCAGATCCGACGATCTGGATCTGGCGCTGGCCACGGCCAAGCAGGTGCGCAGCGTCATGGAATCCATCAGTGACATCGGCGAGGTGTCTATCAGTACCACCGAAGGCTTGCCGCAGGTTGAGATCGTCATAGACCGGCCGCGCGCCTATTCGTTCGGCGTGGATGTGACCACCGTGGCAAATGAAATCTACTATGCCATAGACGGTAAATCAGCCACCACGTTCCGCAACAATGGTAAAGAATACTCCGTGTACATTATGTACCAGCCCGGCGACCGCAGTAAAATCAACGATCTGGACACAATCTACGTGCAAGGTTCCGGCGGCATGGTGAGCGTATCGAACTTTGTTACGCTGCGCAGGGGACTGGGGCCGGTGAGCATCAGCCGCAAGAACCAGACGCGCATTGTCCATGTGACGGCCGATATCGTGAGCGCCACAAACGCGAACATCGTGGAGGACTACATAAAAGAGGGAATTGCCGCAAGCTTTGTCATTCCCGATGCGGTCACCATCACCTATGAAGGCTCCTGGAAAGATATAAAGGAGCAGTACCGGCTGTACGCGCAGATTATTCTGCTGGCTGTGCTGCTGGTGTTCGGCGTCATGGCGGCCACCTATGAATCGTTCAAGGCGCCGCTCATCAACCTGACCACCATTCCGTTCTTCCTGATCGGCGTGGTATTCATCTACAAGCTGTCCGGACAGGCGCTTTCTATCATGTCGATGATCGGCCTGATCATGCTGGTCGGCATCGTCGTGAACAACGGCATCATCCTTGTGGATTACACGAACCTGCTCATGGATCGCGGCATGGATCTTATGAGCGCATGTCTTGAGGCGGGCGCAAGCCGTCTGCGGCCGGTACTTATGACTACGCTCACCACCATTCTGGGCACGCTGCCCATGTGCTTTGCCACGCAGGGCATGTCGGCCATGATACAGCCCATCGGCATGGCAGTGGTAGGCGGACTGACCACAAGTACGTTCATAACCCTGTTCTTTATTCCGGTGCTGTACTCGCTCGTTATGAAGCGGAACCGCAGCAGCGGTCTGGCGGCCGTACTGCGTGTAACCGAAGCGGACATTGCAGCCGTAAAAAAGCAGGATAAGCAGGCAAAAAAAGAAAAGAAGCTCAAGAAGGATAAGGCCGCCAAAACTGCAAAAGCAGGAAAAAACAAGGCAGGAAAAGCTGATAAAGCCGGCGGACCATACGGAGGGAATGAATAATGTACCGTGCAGAGATTATCGCAAACAAGTCGGTTCAGGAAGAGATAACGGAATCGCTGGAGCTGAATATTCCGCATATTCTGTACACCATCATTCCCACCGCCTACGGCCGGGGCGCGGATGACCGCAAGCTCGGCTCCGCCACCTGGCCGGAATCAAACTTCGTTCTGTTCGCCTATCTTGAAAAAAAGGACGTGCCGGTGCTCAAGGCGGCTATAGCCGCCCTGAAAAAGCGGTTCCAGAACGAGGGTATCAAGCTGTTCCTGATAAAATCAAAGTAACGGCAGGCTGATACCGGCGGCCGGAGCGGTACACGTACGGTAAGACAGGCTTCCTCGAAAAAGCCACGAAAGCGTTTTTTTCGAGATATCATTTATACTTGACGTGTACCGCTAAAAGGTACATACTTTATACATTATGGTTTCTGACAGATCGACAGCCCGGTTCAAGGATTTCGGCAGAGTGGAAGCGCCTGCCATCAGCCCGTTTCCCGGTGTCATGGAAGACATCAGCTCAAAAGGCTGTAAAATCAGATTTCCCGTATCGATTGAAGTTGATACTGAGACTGATTATGAGATTAAAGTCTATCCATCACGTAAAGCAACAGAGGCACCCATCGTGTTGCTGTGCCACCCGCAGTGGCAGCAGTCTGTAGACGGAGCCACTGAAGTCGGATTTTCAACCCTGCGTTCCCCCGACACATTACGATTAAATAACTATATCCAGCAGCTTACACAGGAAAAAGCCTGCACGGACCCCGATGCAAGCTTAGTCTCTGATTCTCCCTTATGCCAGTTCGTATAGAAAAACTTTCCGGCTCGGCATTTCTCGCGTTCCCGGATATGCTTTCTCTGCTTCAGCAGGAGCTGGCAGGTAGATTTGCATGTACCGCACGCGCTGATGCGCAGTACGGCGATCTGCTCTATTTTGCGGACTGGAACCCGTCTGACGACAGCGGCAAAGCGGCGCAGGTTCCCTACTGGTGCCGTACAGCCATGCTTGAGCCTCAGCTTGTACATTTTGATTCTATCGGAGAAGCTGCCGCCTATCTGAAAAGCCTGCAGCGCAACTGGGCGCCCTATCAGTACCAGCTGTTCCGCCGCGCCGCACTCATTCAGGATAAGCTGCCCTATATCAATCTGAAAAAACGTAATTTTCCGCTGCAGATTCCCGACAGCAGCATGGGGCTGTACACGCTCATTGACAGCACCAGCATGATCATAAGCGCAAAAACCACAAGTCCGCTGCCCGCAGGGCTGCTGACCCTTAACGAAGACCACACTAACCCGCCGAGCCGTGCCTACCTGAAACTGCAGGAAAGCCTTTCGCTGGCCGCCCGCTACTTTTCGGTACCGCTTCCTGCAGCCGGACAGCGGTGCTTTGACGCCGGCGCCTGTCCCGGCGGCTGGACATGGGTGCTTACGAAGCTGGGCTGCTCAGTTTTTGCCGTAGACAGGGCCGAGCTTGCACCAGACCTTATGAGCAATCCGAACGTGACTTTCCGCACCCATGACGCGTTCACGCTGCCCCCAGAGGAGCTCGGCGCTTTTGACTGGGTATTCAGCGACGTTATCTGCTATCCTTCACGGCTGTACGAATGGGTGCAGACCTGGCTTGCAAGCGGACTGGTAAAAAACATGATCTGCACTATAAAAATGCAGGGAGCCGTAGACTGGGACATGGTACAGCGTTTTGCTGACATTCCCGACAGCAGGGTGGTACACCTGTGCTACAACAAGCACGAGCTTACCTGGATTCACTGCAGCAAATAACAGTACTTAAAATCTTGCTAATTTTCCAATCCCGTTATATCATTACTATATGACATTTGACGAATTTGCAAAAGAAATTGATATGGATGTTACGGGAACGCTGAACCGCTTTTCCGGCAACGCAGAGCTCATGCAGCACTTTGTACGTACGTTTCCTGATGACAAAACTTTTCCGCAGCTACAGGCTGCTATAGCCGTCGGCAACTGGAGCGGCATCGAAGAAGCGGCCCACACATTGAAAGGCGTGAGCGGAAATCTCGGCTTCTCCACACTGTTTACGCTCACTTCAGAGATCGTCAATGATGTACGGACAAAGCAGTTCGACGCCGCTACGGCACTGTTTCCCAAAGCAATAGAATGCTGCCAGCATATTATTGACTGCATCAATAAACTTGACGGCTAAGGCTAAAACTATGGCAAATGCAAAAAAGAAAATACTGATTGTCGAAGATGTTGAAATGAACAGAGCCATTCTCCGCGAAGCTTTTCAGTCGGAGTTTGACGTTCTTGAAGCCGAGGACGGTTTCCGCGGTCTTGAAATCATCGCATCCCACGGAAAGCAGCTGGCGGCAATCTTCCTTGATATCATCATGCCGGAGCTCGACGGCTTCGGCGTTCTGCAGGAAATGGAGTCAAAAGGACTGCTCAGCACAATTCCTGTGTTCCTTATCACGACCGAAACATCTGACTACGTAGTGGGCCACGCCTATGACTACGGCATTGTGGATGTTATACAGAAACCGTTCAACATTCAGATAATCAAGCGGCGCGTCATGAACATCATAGAGCTTTTCAGCTCACGCAGCGCAGGTACCGCCCATTCTGGGGAAAAAGAGACCCGACAGCAGAAGCTTCAGTGGAGCATAATAGAAGCCCTGTGCGCCGCGCTTGAATTCCGTAACACAGAAAGCAGAAAGCACATACAGCATATAAAGTACCTGACCTATATCCTGCTCAAACAGCTTGCCGCTGACTATCCGTCCTACGGTCTTACCGAGCAGATGCCGGGACTTATTGCGCAGGCAGCCGCCTTCCATGACATCGGCAAGGTATCCGTTCCCGAACAGGTGCTTGCAAAAGCAGACGCGGGCCAGCCGCTTACACAGGAAGAAACAGCGCAGTTCCAGAACCATACGGCCGCGGGCTGTGCCATTCTTGACACAATCCCCGACCTTAACCATAGCCATCTGTACAAATACTGCCAGGAAATCTGCCGCAGCCACCATGAAACATGGGACGGCACAGGTTATCCGCAGGGACTGCAGGGGAACGATATTCCGGTATCCGCACAGGCTGCCGCGCTTGCAAACGCATTCGATAATTTAGTATCAGCACATGGCACACAGCAGCCCTGTACGGGCGCGCAGGCAATTCAGATGCTCTGCAGCGGAGAGCGCGGAGCGTTCAACCCTGAGCTGCTTGACTGTCTGAAAAAATGCGAGCCGCTTATTGCCAAGGTAAGCTTTTCCTGACGGATATCAGCTTTAACGGATAATAACAATATGAAAGACGCATTCGAAGCATATGCCTGCCATGAAGGACAGGAAAATTGGGAGCAGTGTCTGCAGCGCAGTCACACGCTGTACAACAGAAATAATTCCATGCGCTCAGAATTCGCGCGCGATTACACCAGGCTGCTGCACAGCAAAGCATACAGCAGGCTCAAGCATAAAACGCAGGTGTTCTTTGCCCCGCACAACGACCATGTCTGTACACGTATGGAGCATGTAAACCATGTGGCTTCGGTCGCCGCAACAATCGCAGAGTATCTGGGCCTTAACACGGAGCTTACGCGAGCCATCGCCATTGGCCATGATATCGGCCACGCGCCGTTCGGTCATCACGGAGAATCCTGCCTGAATGATCTTGTCAGCAAAAACAATGCGCCGGGAGCACCGAAACCGTTCTGGCACGAACGCAACAGCCTGTTCTTTGCAGATTTTATTGAGACGCTGCAGGATCCTGACGGTGCGGAAAAAACGCTCGACCTGACGTATGCCGTGCGGGACGGACTTATCTGCCACTGCGGGGAGATCGACGAGCAGGGCATACAGCCGCGTCAGAAAGCCATAGATCTGTACTCCATCAAGCGGCCCGGCCTGATTCAGCCCTATACATGGGAAGGCTGCGTGGTTAAAGTGTCCGATAAGATCGCCTATCTGGGCAGGGATCTGGAGGATGCCCGCGCCTACCATCTGTTCGACATGGGCGCATATCGCCAGCTGCGCGAGATCGTAGCCTCTACGCTCGGATTCAACCACAACGGAACTTCCGTGCTGCGCAGCGGAAAGGCCGTGAACACAACCGTACTTATCAATGATTTGATCGTGGATCTGTGTGAGCAGAGCACGCCGGAAAAAGGTCTTTGCTTTTCGCCGGAGTATTTTGATTTTATTACGGCGCTCAAGCAGTTCAATATCGCCAATATCTACAATCACTGGCGGCTCAATGAATTCAGAACCTACGCCACCAACATACTCAAGACCATCTACACACTGCTTATGCGTACACAGCCCTATGCACAGAACGGCAGAATTGCGTCCGCACTGCGCTACTATGGCGAGCTGCAGAAGACATTCGAAGACTGGCTGGTACGGTACTCAAACTACGTGCCGAAGCATCAGCCTGACCGGAAAAAGATAATGCGCTACGACACGCCCGTTATCTTTGACGTAAATGACAACGAGTCATTCCAGAAGTGTATCATTGAGTATATTTCGGGTATGACGGATCAGTATGCCATCAGGGCATACGAAGAAATAATTTCGTTCTAGCGGTCGTTCCGGCAGCGGTTAAACGCGGTGCATGGAAGTGAATACTTTTTCATGCATCACGTTTATCTCCACCTGCATTTCCTTGCTTTCTTTCAGCAGCTCGGAACGCAGCGTATCGATGGAGATATCAGCGTTATCCAGATTAACGACCATCATCATTACAAAATTCCCGGACAGAATCGTCTGGGTAATATCCGCGATATTGACTGCATGTTTTGACAGAAACGCGCTGACCCGCGCAATGATTCCGACTTTATCCTGACCGACAACGGTTATAATCGCATTCATACGGCTATTTTAACAAAATAAAAATCGTAATACAAGAAGGCATCAAAAAGACGTTTTATCTTCCTGAACTGCAGAAGACATTTTCTTTATCCGGGAAATAAATGCCCAGACAAGCTGAAAAGCCATAGCACACCAAATCAAAGGCTCACAGAGCATTATACCCAGAACACCAAGATGAGGAATCAGAATAACGGTAAACAGTATCTTGCCGGAAAGCTCAACAACGCTTGAGACCAAAGGCAAAAGTTTTGCGCCGATTCCCTGCAACGAGTTTCTGAACACAACAAGCGGCCCCAGAGCGGCATAAAAAGGAAATGCAAACTGCAAGTATCTTGTTCCATAGGCTAAAAGCTGCGGATTTTTAGAACCGGAGACAAACTCAAAAACCTGCCGGATAATGAACGGTGAAAGCACAGTCAGCGCAATACCGTAGCAGACCGTCATCAGAACTGCAATTTTCACGCCTTTTTTAATACGGGTAAGATTTTGTGCTCCGTAATTTTGAGAAACAAAGGTTGCACTTGTCATTCCTACACTGGAGATGAAAACAGTGGAAAGTGAAAAAATCTTTCGGGCAGCAATGTGTCCGGCAATAATATATGTACCGAATGTATTTATGGCTGACTGCAGGATCAATGTTCCGGAACCAACAATCGAAAGCATCAGTGCCATTGAAAGCCCCTGCCCTATAAGGTCTTTATACAGCCTGCCCGCTCCGCGCAGCCGGAAACTTGCAGCAGACGGGATAAGAACTTTTGCACCTTTCAGCGTATAAAGAATACATAAAACCACTGATACACCTTGTGCGATCACAGTGGCTACAGCGGTTCCGGCCACTCCCATACCAAATCGTGTAATAAGAACAATATCCAAAGCCACGTTTAATAGAGATGAAACCATCAGGAATAAAAGCGGCATGAAGGAATTCCCTACGGCGCGGAGCATCCCGGCACAAAGATTATATGCAAACAATACGCCGCAAAATATTCCGATTATCGAAATATAAGACACCGCTTCTTCTAAAATAATCGAGGGAGTTTTTAATGCCGTCAAAATCGGACGTAAAAAAAGAACGCAAGAAATGGTAAGCAAACCGGAGACTACGGTAATGATTAAAACTGAAGCGGCAACCGCACGTTTTAAGTATTCCCGGTCATCTGAACCAAACGCACGGGCTATTACTATGCTGCAGCCAGTTCCAAATCCATTGCCTAGATTCATAATTATTTCAAAAACTGCTGCACAGGCACCTATTGCAGCAAGGGAGTTTTCGTGTAAAAAATAGCCGACAATGATCGTATCAGTAGTGTTATACAGCTGCTGAAAGAGATGTGAAGTAATAATCGGAAGCATAAAAAACAAAATTGATTTGAAAATGCTTCCGTTCAGAAGATCAGGATAGATAAGGCGTTTAAAATTCATATTTCTTTTTGCCACGTTTTTTGCTCGTAACTATAAAATAGTACATAGCGTTCAGAATGGCAAGGCATAGTATTGTGTGTAAGCATTGATTCTAGATCATTCGTACAATGTCCGTTACTGACAGAGGGTGAGTTCAGAGGTGGGTATCTGAAAAAAACTTCAGTTTTCGAAGTACCCTGTTATAAAAACGCAATGCAAAACCGTGAATAAAAGCAACCGCACATTTTCTCAAACACCGGCAAAAACCGTCAAGCGCTCAGACGGCCTGATTGAAATCAGCTCATAGTATTCCAGATCATACGGGAACCTCGAAAAAGTACATCTTCTATGTCTGAATTTTTTCGAGACTCCCGTAATTTATGGTTATTCTGCAGCAGACACAAGAGACAGATTTTACCGCTCGGTATGCCGTATGTTACGCATTAATCTGTACATTTTTTGAGGAATTATCTGCATCCATGCGTTACAGTATAAATACGGCTTTTTCATAAAACAAGATACGCCGTACAACACGTATCATTCTAGTTAGAATGAACAATTCATTCCACCTAGAATGAATAACACACTCTAGCTAGAATGAACATTTCATTTTAGCTAGAGTGAATACTCAAACATGGTCATACATGCAGGTACAACACAGGCACACATGTAACGAAGTAATATGGCTCATGCCAGAGTCATGCCTGCAGAAAGCAATATGTATTTTTTCACTAATCACAGACTCACGAACTCAGCTCATGAGCCTAAAAAAGGGGGCTGCCCTACCCGGACAGCCCCCGAACATCGGCTAGAAACAGCAGCCGTAAAACCCCGTATCAGTGGTTTTCCGCTTATTTATTAAGCAGTTCAGCCAGCTTTGCAGCTGTAAAACCAAGATGTTCTGCAACCTTGTTTGCCGGACCAGATTCACCGAAACGGTTGATGCAGAAGATATCCTCCTGACTTGTAGCGAACGCATCCCACCCCATGCTGATTCCGGCTTCTGCCGTCACCACACGTTTTGCACCGCCGATCACGGCGTTCTTAAATGCTTTGTCCTGCATTGCAAACAGCTTGCGATCAAGCACGGAAACTACACGTACCTTTTTGCCGCTTACCAGTTTAGCGGCATCCAGTGCCATGCTCACCTCTGAGCCGGTAGCCAGCACCGTGATGTCAGGAGCCGAACTGCCCTCAAGCACCACATAGGCGCCCTTACGCGCGTTCTGCTTCCATGAAGCATCGAATTTTTCGTATACAGGCAGTCCCTGACGCGTAAGCGCAAGGCACACCGGATGATCTTTGCTTTCCATAGCCATTTCCCATGCCACCACAGTTTCCTGCGCATCGCCGGGACGCAGCACCTGCACATTCGGAATGGCACGCAGTGCAGCAAGCGTTTCAATCGGCTGATGAGTCGGTCCGTCCTCACCTACGTAGATAGAATCGTGGGTAAGTACGTACACAGTGTTTACGCCCATAAGCGCCGCTACACGCAGTGACGGGCGCAGATAATCGCTGAAAATAAGGAATGTAGCGCAGAACGGGCGCAGACCACCGTGCAGCGCCATACCGGCACAGATGGCAGACATAGCGAATTCACGGATACCGAATTCGATCGTGCGGCCCTTGCGGTTATTCCACTGATAAGTACCGTCATCATGCGCAAGCTTTGTTTTGTTCGGTCCCATAAGGTCGGCAGAACCACCTACCAGATTCAGGAAGCGGTCGGCGATCGTGTTGAGTGCCTTGCCGCTGGCATCGCGTGTAGCAAGCTTGTCCCCCGGCTTGAACTCAGGGAATTCCGCAGTACCGGAAGGTGTTCCGGAGTAGAATGCATCCCACATTTTGCGCAGCTCAGGATTTTCTTTTGACCAGGCCGCAAACTCAGCCTCCCAGTCTTTCTCTGCCTGGGCACGCGCTGCTTTTTTCTCCTCAAAGTATGCGTATGCTTCGGGCACTACATAGAAGTCTTTATCAACGGGCAGACCGAGCTGCTGTTTTGCAGTCTTTACGCCTTCCACTCCGAGCGGCGCGCCATGCACATCGGCTGTATTCTGGTTAGGTGCGCCTTTTCCGATAATGGATTTAAGCATAATAAATGACGGCTTGTCTTTGCAGGCCTTCGCTTGCTCCACCAGCTTTATGATTCCGGCTGGATCATACATATCACCATGAAGCACCTGCCAGCCGTATGCTTCAAAACGCTTGGCAATATCCTCGGTGAGCGTAATAGTCGTAGAACCGTCAATACTGATCTGATTCTGGTCATAGAACACAATAAGCTTGCCCAGCTTCAGATGTCCGGCAAGGCTGCACGCCTCTGATGCCACACCTTCCTGCAGACAGCCTTCGCCAACCAGCGAATAGGTGTAATGATCCACAACCGTGTGCTTGTCAGTATTAAACCGGGCAGCCAGCATAGACTCTGCCAGCGCCATACCCACAGACATGGCGACACCCTGTCCGAGCGGACCGCTTGTGTTTTCTACACCATCGGTCATGCCGTATTCCGGATGGCCCGGACATTTTGATCCTACCTGACGGAAACTTTTAATATCATCCATTGAAACTTTATATCCCGCCAGATGCAGGATGGAGTACAGCAGCATAGAGCCATGACCTGCAGAAAGGACAAAACGATCCCGGTCAGCCCATTTTGAATCCGCAGGATTATACTTTAAGATTTCTCCGTATAATACGGCAGCAAGCTCCGCACATCCAAGCGGCAGTCCGGGGTGTCCGGAATTTGCTTTCTGGATAGCATCCATTGATAAGCTGCGAACAGACAGCGCAGCAGCAGCAATTCCTTTTTCGTTCATATATACCTCACTTAAATAATAGTAAAATCATTCTTATGTAATTCCGCAACCGCGGCAATTAGCTCATCCTTTATTTCATCAAAGTTATATTCCATGCCTTCCAAAGAAAGCATAATTGAATCTGAATCCTGAATTACGTAAGAAGCCTCACGCTCTATCGACTCCAGAATACGGGAAAGATGTCCGAACAGCTGTGAAAGGATCACCAGCTCCTGCTGCGGAAATTTATCTAAGTTTTTGCCCGTGCTGTCAATGTCATAGACAAGGGTACTAATCCTGCTGTACAGCTTTAATGCACGATGCCGGATTGCACCGGTAACAAAATCCGCAAACCAGTTATAACTTTTTAAAAGTATAACATTCCTATTCATGATATGCAATAAAAAGCATTTCTTTTCCTCCGGCGTCATTACAAAGGCCTTAGGAAATATGGTGTCCACCAGCTCCTTTATATTCGTCTTTTTCTGATACATATAATCCTTCAGATAGGAATCCACAATGTATTCCGGCAGATTGAATTCTGCCCGGTAGCGGCCGGAATGGTAGACGGGTCCTGCATTGTTCCAGGAACCTACCGCAGGAACGTCTTTTCCTTTATACCAGAACCTGGTTTCTACACCGAAGTTTTCTACTGCAACCTTGTGCGCATACTGCAGATATTCTTCCACTGAACCGCAGTCAGCAATACAAAGCTTGTTGTAGTTCATAAAGAATACATTCGACAGCTGCTCCTCTATCGAAGCGCAAGGGCCGACGACGCTGAAACTTTCCAGAAGCGCATCTTCAAGTATCTGATACCAGTTCTGCCGGATCATATCAGAAGTCTTCATCTGCGCTATATCTCCGTCTGATTTTGTCAGCCGTGGAACGATTTCTATTTTTCCGTTGTCCCAGTCCAGCAGTCGGCACAGAATACGATCGCCGTAATGGAAATCGCAGGAGTCAAGGACAGGCTTTAGCGAAAAACAGGTAAGCTTTATTTTCGAAGGAAGCTGAAAGTCGTGGGCAGCAAGATTAAAATCTTTGTTTGCCGGATCGGAACAGATATACTGAGTGGTATATTCCATTCCGTAGAGTGAAAACAGATCAAGCGCGGCATCACTGTCAAATTCTATCACTTTGGTGGTCAGCCGCTTGCTGCCGAAATAGAATTGCAGGGAACAGGAAACTACATCAAAGTCCACAAACGGCATGCAGCGGTGCCCTACTGCAAATACGCCGTTCTGAAGCTCAAATGGAGTCGGCTTAAAAGAAAAAATACCGTTGGAAAAAACTCCTGCACGGGTAATATATTTTTTTCTTTCCAGCGGAAAAACATAGGAATTTGATTCAAGCAGATTTATGCACTCTGACAGAGACACGGTAATTCCGCAGTTCGCCAACCACTTTACAAGTTCCTTTGCAGAAAACTCATTCGGATAGGTTCTGAGGAACTGGTTAAGCAGTATTTCTGTAGAAGCAAGCATACCATTAGTATACTGCATTTCTGCCGATTTTAAAAGACTGATTATGCAGATTGATTTGTCAGATATATAAGGAACATCGAAAAAGGACATCTCTGATGCTCGGCATCTCTGATGCTTGAAGTTTTCGAGGTTCCCTATAGAACAGGACAATTGCCACCGTTCGATGCCGGTGCTTAACAAAATCCGCCGCCATACACTGCAGTACAGGTACGCAGCGGCATGGCGACGATTTTTTAGATAACTTTTATACCCGTAAGTTCAGCACCTTCCTTTTTTACGATGTCCTTCATCTGGGCTTCGGTGACGCCGGTCGCTTTTATGGTCAGGCTGCGGTGAGCAGGATCGGAAGCCGCCCAGGTCAGCACTGATACGATATTACCGTTCAGATCGGCAATATCTTTGGTGATTTTTGCCAGCTGCCCCGGCTTTTCATCCAGAATGAGCGTAACACGTACACCCTTCTGCCTGGTTCCAAACAGCTCAATAAACTCACGGAACAAGTCTGTCTCCGTAATAATTCCGATCATAAGCTCATCTTTTACTACAGGCAGACAACCGATATCGCTGTCTGCCATGATGCGGGCAGCTTCCTCAATTACTTCGTCCTCAGAAACGGTAGTTACGTTTTTACTCATCACCTTTTCTACCGTAAGCCGGGAAAGCAGATAACCGATTTCATACATATCCAGCGTAGTGGCTGCGGACGGACTTGCTTTTATCAGGTCGTTCTTTGTGACAATACCGACCACATGCTTGTCGGCATCAAGAACCGGCAGTTTGTTTATTTTCTGCCGGGTCATTAAGATTTTTGCCTCTGTCACTGATGCTTCCGGAGAAATGTACACCGGATTACGCGTCATAACATCCTTTACTCTCATGTCAGCCTCCTAAATATGCAGCTTTGACCGCAGGATCTTTTATTAAATCCGAAGCTTTTCCGGATTTTGTGATACTACCGGTCTCAAGAACGTAACCACGGTCTGCAATGGACAGCGCCTTAAAGGCGTTCTGCTCCACAAGCAGCACTGTAGTTCCTTCTTTATTGATTTTTTGAATAATATCAAAGATTTCGTCCACCAGTATAGGCGCCAGTCCCATACTCGGCTCGTCCAACAGCAGCAGCTTAGGCTGAGCCATCAATGCCCTGCCCATGGCAAGCATCTGAAGTTCGCCTCCGCTCAAGGTACCCGCCATCTGCTTAAGACGTTCCTGCAGCCGCGGGAAAAATTCATACACGCGCTCCATATCGGTTTTTATACCGGCCTTGTCCTTGCGTGTATATGCACCGAGTTCAAGGTTTTCTTTTACGGTCAGATTGGAAAATATCCGGCGTCCCTCCGGCACCTGTATCAGATGCCGGTAGACTATTTTGTCCGGCTCCATGGCTGTTATATCAGTTTCCTCAAATACAACAGACCCCGCTTCTTTTTTTATGATATTGGACAATGCATGCAGCGTAGTCGTTTTGCCTGCGCCGTTTGAGCCGATCAGCGTTATAATTTCGCCCTGCTGTACATTGAACGATATGCCCCTCAGAGCCTTGATGGCACCGTACGAGACGGTCAGATTTGAAACTTCAAGCATTTAGCGCCTCCTGTCCGAGATAGGCTTTGATTACCTGCGGATCGGAACGGATTTCCTCAGGACCGCCCTGTGCAATGATACGGCCGTAATCCAGAACCATGATCCGCTCGCAGATTCCCATAACCAGCTTCATATCATGCTCTATAAGCAGAATTGTCAGATTGAATTTTTCACGGATAAATGAAATCAGATTCATAAGCTCCGCGGTTTCCTGAGGGTTCATACCTGCGGCCGGTTCATCAAGCAGCAGCAACGAAGGCTTTGCAGCCAGCGCACGTACAATCTCCAGCTTGCGTTGTTCTCCATAAGGCAGGTTACGGGCAAGCTCATCTTTTTTGTCTATAATTTTGAACAGCTCAAGCAGTTCCTCTACTTCACCAGTCATAAGTTTTTCGTCGCGATAGAATCGCGGCGTACGAAGCAATACATCAACAGGATTCACCGACCGTTGCGCATGAAGCGCAACACGTACGTTATCTGCTACAGACATGCGTGAAAACAGACGAATATTCTGGAATGTCCGCGCAATTCCGATCTGATTAAGTTTTGCCGGACTTCTATGATTTATGACAAACTGTCTGCCTTCTCGATTAAAGAATGCTATCTCTCCTTCTGTAGGCGTATACACGCCGCTGAGCATATTGAATACTGTAGTTTTTCCCGCGCCGTTCGGACCGATCAGACCGACCAGCTCGTTTTGATATAATTCACAGGAAAAATCTCCGACCGCACGCAGTCCACCGAATACAATGGATATATTAGTAGCGCGCAGCACAATAGGCTTAGTATGTTCGTTCATCTATTTGCCTCCTTTTGCAGGCGCACGGCGTCCAGTTATCATGCGAATCTTTTCAGTAATATAAGTCTTTTTTTCTTTTGCCGGGAGCCGTATAAATTCATCCAGCCCGTTCCACAATCCGGAGAACGACAGCTCCTTTGTTCCCAGCAGTCCTTGCGGCCGGAACTGCATTACAAAGATCAGAATTACCGGATAGATGAGCAGGCGGTAATTCTTGAGGAACCGCAAAACTTCCTGCAATGCTGTAAGTACAAATGCTGCAAGCACGCTGCCGGTTGTAGAACCCATACCGCCAAGTACTACATAAATCAGATAATCAATGCTTTTTGTAAATGATGCCATATCCGGTTTGATAAACCCGATGAACGGAGCATACAGCGCACCGCCGATTCCCGCTACAAATGATGCGATAACAAAGCCGCACATTTTATATCCGAATACATCAATACCGTTTGAGTTAGCGGCAATCTCATCATCACGCACTGCAAGGATTGCCCTGCCGTATGTTGATCGGATGAAATTCTGTATAAGTACAATAAGCAATACCAGCACACCGATAATTACCAGATATGCTGCAGAAGGATTCAGTGTCAGAAGCGTGGGAAACTGCCGGCCGTTCGGACCACCGGTTAATGATTTACAGTTCACCAGCAGTACACGGATAATTTCTCCAAATCCAAGCGTAACAATAGCTAGATAATCACCTTCCAGCTTTAATGTCGGGAAGCCGATTAAAAAACCGAACACAGCTGTCACAAATCCGGCACACAGTATGCTGCACGGCAGCGGCACATGGAACGTAGAACTCAGGATTACTGTGGTATATGCACCGATTGCCATAAAACCGGCCTGTCCCAAAGAAAGCTGCCCGGTAATACCGCAAATGATGTTTACGCTTAAAGCCATAATTGCGTTAATACCGCCCAATGTAAGGATCTGGGCAGTATATGCATCAATGCAGTCAACAGAGATCAATAAAGCAGGAACTGAAACGGCTATTACCGCACATATTCCCGGAACCAATATATTTCTTAATTTTTTGTTCATACAGACTCTCCCTCAGTATCCTGACTACACTTTTACGCTCATCTTCTCACCAAAAATGCCGGTAGGCTTTACCAGCAGAATGATAATCAGAATTGCAAAGGAAATTGCATCTGCAAACTGTGATATCAGGAAGCCTTTTGTCAGCGTTTCGGCGACACCGAGTACAATGCCGCCGAGCATGGCACCGGGAATCGATCCGATTCCACCGAGAACTGCTGCAATAAACGCTTTAAGTCCCGGCATATATCCAAGCATCGGATCAATCTGCGGATACGCGGTTGCGTACAGAATACCGCCTGCACCGGCCAGAACGGCTCCCAACGCAAAAGTAAAGGATATGGTTTTATTTACGCTGATTCCCATAAGGCTGGCAGCCTGCATGTCAAAGCTCACGGCCTGCATTGCTTTGCCTGTTTTGGTATGATTTACTATATAATTCAGAACGACCATAAGAACTGCACTTAATACAATAACAACAAGCTGTATGTTTGAAATTGACAACGGACCGAACGTAAAATTCCGTATTTTCATGGTCGGATACTGTCGGGGATCAGCGCCGATGAACGGAATAACTCTCATTCCGTTTTGAAGAATGAGTTCTACTGCTATTGCCGTAATTAAAGAGTTAAGACGAGGAGCATCCCTCAACGGGCGGTATGCAAACAGCTCAATGACAACATTCAGTACACCGCATACTACCATGGCCGCTATAAATGCTGCGGCCATTCCGGGCACATTTGCCCCTAAAGCCAGCAGTACAAAATAACCGGTATATGCGCCTACCATCATTACATCGCCATGAGCAAAATTAATCAGCTTGACAATTCCATATACCATGGTATATCCAAGGGCAATCAATGCATAAATACTGCCTAAGGACAATCCATTTATAAGCTGCTGTAAAAAAATCAATCCGGTATTCAAATCTGCCTCCGGTACTTCCACATTTCCTTGTAAATGCTCAATTTATTTATTTTACAATACACAAGTTATTAAGTAAATAAGCAGTATGATCATACAGTTACTGCTGTATAGTCACAGCTCTCCCTCAAAATGCTGCATTTTTCAGGGAATACAAATAAAAAAGACACTTATCCCAGAACTATTGTACGGAATAAGTGCCTCTTTGCACGTTTAACAGCTACAACCAGTTTCCAACAGCCTTTTACGGATTTACTGTTGTTTTGTAAGCTGTCACCAGCTTGCCGTCTGCATCCCGCACAAGCTCAAGCATTACAGCCGATTTTATCGGGTTACGCTTTTCGTTGAACGTAAGGTGTCCGGTAACATAGTTTCCGTCAGTTTTAGCAAGAGCATCTTTTACTGCAGTAGGATCTGAACTGCCAGCCCGGACAATTGCATCACGCAGCATGTAAACACTATCATATCCCAATACCGCAAAGGAGTTCGGTGCTTCGTTAAACTTAGCCTTGAATGAACTGACAAACTTCTTAACAGCAGGCTCGCTGGAATCAACCGCATAGTGATTTGAATAGTATCCGTTAAGAACTTCATCACCTGCACCAATTTTTTCACCTGTAAGTCCATCCCAACCATCTGCACCGACTATAGGAGTATTAATTCCCTGTGCACGCAGCTGCTTTGCAATCAAAGCAACCGTTGAATAATAATCCGGCAGATATACAACGTCTGGATTAGTTGTTTTAATCTTTGTAAGCTGAGCGTTAAAGTCTTTATCACCCTTCTGATATGACTCCTTCGCAACAACCTCACCGCCCTTAGATGTAAACGCACTTACAAAATTCTCTGTAAGACCTACAGAGTAGTCGTTTCCTACATCATAGAGAATGGCTGCACGTTTTACCTTAAGATAATCTGCGCAGAAAAGACCGCCTACAGTTCCCTGGAAAGGATCAATAAAACATGCACGGAAAATGAAATCGCCGGCATCAGTGATTGCAGGTGCAGTAGCTGCAGGAGCAATTTGAACAACTTTACTAGCTTGTGCAAGCGTAGTAATTGACAACGCACAGCCAGAAGTCAGTGAACCGATGACCATTTGAACTTTATCACGTGTAGTCAGCTTTTTAAATGCATTGACAGTTTTATCAGCATTACCTTCATCGTCTTCGCTGATAAGCATAAACGGCTTTCCGTTTACACCTCCTGCTGCATTAATTTCCTCAATTGCAAGCTCAACGCCTTTTTTGCATTCTGCACCATATGCAGTGTAATCACCAGAAAGGGGGAAAATACCGCCGATTTTAATCTCGTTACTTTCTTTTTTCGCACAGCCCGTCAGTGAAACAAAGGCTGTAAAACCAACTGAAAACAGAAACAGCAGTTTTGATGCTTTCATACAGGACCTCCAAAGAAATCAAATATTGAGTACATAGTAATGAGAAATGAGAGGTTTGTAAAGTGAAAAATTAAATATTTTGAAGTAAAAACAGTAAAACTAAAGTATTTATTAGATTAAACCGTTGTTTAAAATAAAAAAGCCGTCCTTAGTTATAAAGGACGGCATACAAAAGCCTTGAATTAGTTGGCAGCAGCTTCTTCCGCAGTTGCGGCAGGCTTTGCTTTCAAAGCTTTGTTCTTGAGTGCGGCCTTGCAGTATTTGCATACTTTTACTTTCTGGCCGTCAACTTCCTGTTCATAAACAACTTTTATACCAGTTGCATGACAAATCGGACATTCGCCTCTGCCATGAGCCGGCTGTGAACGAAGGGGAACTCCACGATGTGCTTTAGACATAAACTACTCCTTCTTCTCGGCGCCTTCATCAGCAGCTTTCTTTGCTGCTTTAGGAGCTTTAGCTTTTGCGGTACCCGCTTTTTTTGCAGCAGGAGCTTTCTTTGCTTTTTCAGCAGATTTTTTCTCTGCAGATGCTTCAGCAGATTTCTTCTCTGCAGGTGCTTCAGCAGTTTTTTCAGCCTTTTTAGCTTTCTTATCTGCTTTTTTCTCTTCGGCATCAGTATCAAGCTTATAATCAACAAGCTCAAGAATAACAACATCTGCCGCATCACCCTGACGGAAACCAAGCTTGAGGATACGAGTATATCCACCCTGACGGCCCTTCATACGGGGACCAATCTCTGTAAACAATTTATTCAAAATCTTTTCATCCTGAATAAATTTGGCAGCCTGACGGCGGTTGTGTACAGTATCAACCTTGCTTCTGGTTACAAGTTTTTCAGCAGCTTTTCTTACCTCAAGAGCCTTAGATCTTGTAGTCGTAATGCGCTCAAATCTAAAGAGTGAAGTCACCATGTTACGAGACATAGCACGGCGATGAGCTGTTGTACGTGAAAGCGGATTAAAACCATTTCTATGATTCATCTGTTTCTTCCTTCTTCTTTATGGGATTGACAGCATTCTTCAGATGACTGTAATCGGTCATACCAAGCGTTAAGTTCCATTCCTGAAGCTTTTCTTTTATCTCAGTAAGACTCTTTTTACCAAAGTTGCGTGTCTTCGCAATATCATCTTCTGTCTTTTTAGTTAATTCACCGATCGTCTTTATGTTAGCGTTCTTGAGACAATTAGAAGAACGCACAGAAAGCTCCAGTTCTTCAACAGGAGTATTGAGCAAGGCACGGATATGCTCATCACCTTCGTCAAGATCATCTCCGCCGTTAACATCACTGTCGTTAAAGTTTACAAAGATTGAAAAATGATCTTTTGCAATCTTCGCAGCTTCAGCCAATGCATCTTCAGGAGCGATTGATCCATCTGTCCAAATTTCAAGAATAAGCTTGTCATAATCGTTCCGTTGTCCAACACGGCAAGGCTCGATTGCGTACTTTACTTTCGGCACAGGAGTGAATATTGCATCCATCGGAATTACACCGACAACTTCAATATAATGTTCGTTAACCTCAGCAGGTACATATCCACGACCAAGATCCACCTGGATTTCAAAGTCTATGTGAGCACCTTCCATCATAGTGAAAATGTGCTGTCCAGTAGACATGACTTCCAAAGCGCCGTCTTTTGCAAAGTTATCACTCAAGACGGTACCAGGACCCTTAAATTCGTAAAGGATAGTATCCTGTTCCGTGTCTCCAGGGAGCCGCAAACGGATCTGTTTCAAGCTATTCAGTATCTCCAGCGTATCTTCTTCCACATTGGGAATGGGATCAAATTCACTGGAAATTACATGAGGAACACCATCAGCATCATATGAAGTAATCCGTACAGAGCTTATTGCATATCCCGGAATCGAAGAGAGCAGCACACGGCGGAGTGTATTACCCACCGTTGTACCGAATCCCGGTTCAAAGGGATATGCAGTAAACTTACCGTAGTTGGGATTAGTTTCAAGATGCTCAAATGTAATGCCTTTCGGTTTTTTAAAACCTTTAAGCAGATTTTTGCGAGCCATCTGAACTCCTTATTTAGAATAGAGCTCAACCACGAGCTGTTCTTTAATATCGGCCAAATCGGTCACTTCTTCGCGGCGAGGATATGCAGTGAAAGTTCCCTTCACCGCATCAACATCGACTGAAACCCACGGATTGCCAGAAGCCTTTGAAAGCTCCTTAAGACCATCCTGAACAACAGCCAGTTTCTTGCTCTTTTCCTTCACTTCGACAACATCACCAGGTTTAACATTGTAGCTCGGAATAGTTACCTTTTTGCCGTTAACGAGCATATGACCATGCAGAACAAGCTGACGAGCCTGATTTCTGTTAATAGCAAAATGCATTCTGAACACAACATTATCAAGCCGGGATTCAAGCAAAGTAATAAGGTTTGCACCAGTTACTCCAGACATGCGCTGAGCACGGCCGAAAGTAAGGCGGAACTGCTTCTCAAGCATACCGTACAGACGCTTAATCTTCTGCTTTTCACGGAGCTGTGTACCATACTCACTCCGCTTTCCAGCTCTGAGCTTGGGATCTTTGCCAGGAGCACCCCGTTTCTTGTTAATGGGGCACTTATCGCTCTTACAACGATCACCTTTCAGGAACAGTTTAGTTCCCTCAGCTCTGCACATTCTACAGATAGGACCAGTATATCTTGCCATTTGTTGGTTATCTCCTTACATGCTACGAGTTTTACGCGGGCGGCATCCGTTATGCGGAATAGGGGTAATATCAGAAATTGATTTTACCTTAAGTCCCAGAGAACCAATTGAACGGATGGCGTTCTCACGTCCCATTCCAGGTCCTTTGACGAATACATGAACTTCGCGCAAACCATAGCTCACAGCCTTCTGAATTGCAGATTCAGCAACAGACTGAGCCGCAAACGGAGTAGACTTCTTGGCACCACGGAAACCAAGTCCACCAGAAGATGCCCATGAAAGTGTATTTCCCTTCAGGTCTGTCACTGTAACAATAGTATTGTTGAACGTAGCCTGAATATAAATATTACCTTCGTAAACGCTCTTCTTCTCTTTTCTCTTCTTTACAGCTGGCATTTACCTAACCTCCCCTTAAACTGCCTTCTTCTTGTTAGCGACAGTCTTCTTCTTACCTTTGCGGGTACGGGCGTTAGTACGTGTGCGCTGGCCACGGACAGGAAGTCCTTTTCTATGGCGCAGACCACGATAGCAGCCAATATCCATAAGACGCTTAATATTAAGACCAATTTCTGAGCGAAGACGACCTTCTACCTTATAATCCTTGTCAATAACTTCACGAAGTTTTGCAAGATCGTCATTAGAAAGATCATTCAACATTGCCATAGGATCAATCTTTGTCTTTTCACAAATAACTTTGGCGGAAGAACGGCCAATGCCGTAAACATATGTCAAAGCGACTATGACGTGTTTGTTAGGGAGATCAACTCCCGCAATTCGAGCCATCTGTTACTCCTCAACCCTGTCTCTGCTTATGCTTCGGATTTGAACAAATGATACGGATAATACCGTTACGTTTGATAACCTTGCATTTATCGCAGATAGGCTTTACGCTGGTTCGTACTTTCATAAAAGTCCCCCTGAAATGCGTTATCCTGAATCATGGCAACTCGCAATGAGTTACAATCCAGTGGCAAATAATATACCACACATTTCATAACTTATTCTACCCTTTATTCACGAAACTTAGAGATTTCGTGACCGAATTTTACCCTTTTTTACCAATCCATCCTGATGATGCATCTTCAAAAGAGCTTCTACCTGACTCATCGTATCAAGATCGACACCAACCATAATTATCAACGAAGTACCACCCATCAACATAGATATTGACTGGGGGAATCCGAAAATATTCTGGATAATTGTCGGCAGTACAGCAATTGCAGCCAAGAACAAAGAGCCGGGCAATACCAAGCGGTTCAACACTCTCTGCAAATACTCTTCTGTTTTATCCGTACGGATTCCGGGAATAGAACCGCCGTTCTCTCTGATATTCTTCGCAATCTCTGTGGGGTTCAGGGTTACCTGTGTGTAGAAGTATGCAAAGAACACGATAAGGATAATCATCAGAGCATTATACCAAAAACCGGTCGGTGTCAGAATCGCAGACAGCTTTCCAATCCACCGGGCAGATTTCTGATTATTTCCCAAACTAGATACAATCTGCAGCGGGAATGTCAGGAACGAAGAAGCAAAAATTACAGGAATAACATTCGAAGGATTAATCTTGAATGGGATATAAGTGTTTTGACCACCATACATTTTTCTGCCGACTACACGTTTAGCGTAGTGAACAGGAATCTTACGCTCCCCCTGCTCTTCAAAAATTACAAGAGCAATAATACCAAGGAACATAATCAGAACAACAATTACAAAAACGATATTAAGACCGTCTTTGACTTTATTGTACAATTCAATAACTGCATGAGGCAGACGAGCAACGATACCAGCAAACAGCAGCATTGAGATGCCGTTACCGATACCATGACCAGTGATCTGATCACCCAGCCAAACAGTTACCATTGATCCTGTCGTAACCGTAAGCATAGCAAGCAGCCGGAACATCAAGTTACTGTCCAGAACTATACACCCGGGAATGCTTTCGGCATAAACCGTTACGGCAAGTGACTGTATCAAACAGACAAAAACCGTACCGATACGCGTCCAGCCTGCAACCTTCTGCTGACCACCATCTTCCTGCGCCGCCCGCTTGAGCGACGGGAAGATGATCAAAGCCAACTGCATGATAATCTGCATTGAAATGTAAGGCATAACGCCTAACATAAAAATAGAGAAGTTTGAAAATGCACCACCAACAAAGAAATCCATATAACTGGCAAAAGCATTTTTATTCTGCTTTGCCAGATTATCGAAGTATTGCAGCAGTACACTCGCATCAATGCCAGGTATAGTCAGAACGCTTCCCAGACGGAAAACAGCAAGGACAATAAAAGTAAAGAATATACGATCACGTAATTCTTTAATTTTAAACATATTTACAATTGAATTGCTTGCCATTTCTGTCCCCGTCGCCTATTTTTCTTCTGCATTCTCAGCCGCTTTCACGACTACAGTGCCGCCAGCTTTTTCGATTTTTTCTTTAGCTGAGGCTGAAGTCTTATCAACTTTAACCGTCAGTTTCTTAGAAAGCTCGCCGTTACCAAGAATCTTGATATACGTCGCATCGCTCTTAAGCAGGCCTTTTGCCGTCAAAGATGCTCTGTCCACTGTGTCACCGTCAGCAAATTTTGCTTCCAGATCTGTCAGATTCAAGCAGACATAGTCTTTCTTATACCGGTAATTTGAAAAGCCCTTCTGAGCCAGACGGCGATACAGAGGCATCTGACCGCCTTCAAAGCCTACATAAGTCTTTCCGCCAGAACGTGACTGCTGTCCTTTGTTACCTCTTCCGGCTGTTGTTCCACGACCAGATGAAGATCCACGGCCAACAATTCTCTTCTTCTTGTTTGCACCCTCAGGAGCATTCAAAACAGGATTGTATGCTGTCATTACTGTACCTCCTCAACTTTAACTAAATGAGCTACAGCTGCAACCATACCGCGCACAGAAGGATTATCTTCCTGCACCACAGAAGAGTTGAGTTTTTTCAAGCCAAGACTACGAACAGTCGCAACCTTATCAGGCTTCTGTCTTATCGTACTTTTAACAAGAGTAATCTTAAGTTGTTTAGCCATAGATTAACCCCACATCTCTTTCAGAGTTTTACCTCTGTTCTGTGCCACTGCACGGGCATCCATCATCTGTGCGATAGCATCAAATGTTGCGCGCACAACATTAACAGCTGCACTTGAGCCGATAGACTTAGAAATAATATCTGTTGCGCCAGCTGCATCCATAACAGCACGAACAACACCACCTGCAATAATACCAGTACCAGGACAGGCCGGTTTCAGCAGCACAGAAGAGCTCTTATATTTTCCAAGAACTTCATGCGGCAGCGTACCGTTTTTTACAGGCATGACGATAAGATTTCTCTTTGCCCGGTCAAGGCTCTTCTTAATGGCCTCAGTAACATCATTAGCCTTACCAAAACCATATCCGACACGTCCCTTCTGATCACCGACAACAGTCAATGCAGAGAAAGACATACGGCGGCCACCTTTTACCGTTTTGGCAGTACGGTTCAGTCTGACCAGTTTTTCTACAAATTCTTTCTCTTTCGGTTCTCTATCAAAATTTTTCTGGTGTTCCATAGCCTCTCCTAGAATATGATACCCGCTTTGCGAGTTCCATCAGCAAGGGCTTTTACAACACCGTGATAAAGATATCCGTTGCGGTCGAACACTACAGTTGTAATATTCTTTTCTTTAAGACGTGCTCCCAATGCTTCACCAAGTTTTGCAGCACTTTCAATATTAGGCTTCAGCGCAGCAAATTCTTTTTCCAAAGTTGAAATAGAAGCAAGGGTTTTACCCTCATCATCATTGATAATCTGAACATACAGGTTGCAGTTACTGCGGGTTACCGTCATACGGGGGCGCTCAGCAGTACCATAAACAGTCTTACGGATATGAACCTTTCTATGCAGACGTCTTCTCTGTTTATCATTCAGTTTCTTAAACATAAAACTCACCTTATTTTACGCCGGTCTTACCGACTTTGCGTCTGATGACTTCTGTCTCATAACGAATTCCCTTGCCTTTATAGGGCTCAGGCTTACGTAAACTACGGATTTCTGCACTGAACTGTCCGACCTGCTGCTTATTGATACCAGCGATGGTAACTTTACCCTGGGCATCGGCCGTCACTGTCAATCCTTCAGGAATCACAGCAATAAAGTCATTTGAGAAGCCAAGATTCATAACAAGATTCTTTCCCTGTACTTCCGCACGGTAACCGACGCCTGTTATGATAAGGCTCTTGGAGAAACCTTCTGTAACACCAACAACCATGTCATGGATCAGATTACGATACAGTCCATGAGCTGCGCTTGCAGCTTTAGAATTATTAGCAGGTTTTACCAGAACTTTATTACCCTGAACTTCGATAACGACATTTGCGTTATAATCCTGTTTCAGTTCCCCTTTAGGGCCTTTTACCGTAACCAACGCCGGCTCAACCTTTACGGTTACTCCAGCAGGAATAGCTACAGGAAGCTTACCTATCTTAGACATGCTTTCCTCCTATTACCAGATAGAGCAAACGAGCTCGCCGCCAACCATCTTCTCTTTAGCCTTGCGACCGGTTGTAACACCAGAAGATGTTGATACGATAATAATGCCATAACCATTATAGATACGGGGCATATCCTTATAACCAGAATACACACGGCGACCGGGTGTAGAAATCTTCTTCAACCCGTGAATTACCGGCGCATTCGTTTCATCATATTTCAGGAAAATGCGGATAATACTGCGGCCTTCATCCTGAACTTTCTTGAAGTTTTTAATAAAACCTTCAGTTTTCAGGATTTTCACGATTTCCAGCTTAAGCTTTGAAGTAGAAATATCTACTTTTTCGTGGCGGGCCTGTGCCGCATTCCGGATCTTTGTAAGCATATCTGCTACGGGATCTGATGCACTCATATTACTCTCCTACCATCCTACCAGCTGGATTTTGTGACGCCTGGCAGCAGGCCTTCACTAGCTAATTTGCGGAAGCAAAGACGACACATCTTAAACTTGCGCAGATATCCGCGAGGACGACCGCAAATCTTACACCGGTTATATTTTCTTGTGTCATATTTCGGTGTGCGGTTCGCCTTGATTATCATTGATTTCTTAGCCATGAACTCCTCACTTATTTCCGGAAAGGCATATTGAACTTGGTAAGCAGAGCACGGGCCTCATAGTCCGTACGAGCACTAGTTACGATCGTGACGTTCAAACCGGAAATCTTGGTGATTTTATCAAAGTCAATTTCCGGGAAGATAATCTGTTCCGTAATACCAAGAGAAAAGTTTCCGTGGCCATCAAAACCGGTAGCCTTAATACCGCGGAAATCCTTAACACGAGGAAGCGCCACGTTAACAAGCCGATCAAGGAATTCATACATAATGTTTCCTCTCAGGGTTACCATAGCACCAATCTCATTGCCCTCACGAAGTTTGAAGTTAGCTATGCTTTTCTTCGCTCTTGTCTTGACCGCCTTCTGACCAGTAATCTGTGTAAGGTCAGTAATTGCGGCATCAAGGAGTTTCTTATTAGTGAGAGCTTCGCCCACACCCATGCTCACTACAATCTTTTTGATTGCAGGAATCTGCATGACTGATGTATATTCCAGCTCCTTAAAGAGCTCGGGGGCGATAGTGTCCTTATAGACTTTCTTAAGCCGGGGTACGTAATTATCCATTACAGAGTTTCTCCACATTTGCGGCAGACACGAAGTTTTTTGTCTCCGTCAAGCTTATAACCAATCTTTGTAGGACCGCATTTTTTGCATACAATCGCTACATTAGAAATATTCAGAGGAGCTTCGATCTCAGCGATACCGCCCTGATCCTGCTCACTGCGTCTCTTCATTGCCTTTTTGACAATATTGACACCAGAAACAATCACTGCGTCTTTCTTGGTAAGAACACGCACGATTGTTCCGCGTTTACCCTTATCCTTTCCAGCGATAACCTGTACAGTATCATCCTTATGGATCTTGAATTTTTTGTTCATGTTCATCGCCTCTTACAGTACTTCCGGAGCCAGAGAAACGATTTTCATAAAATCTTTTTCCCTAAGTTCACGGGCTACGGGTCCAAAAATACGCTTACCTTTCGGATTCTTATTCTCATCGATAATTACGCAGGCGTTATCATCGAAGCGGATATAAGTTCCGTCAGGGCGGCGATACTCTTTTGAAAGGCGTACAATAACAGCCTTTTCAATGGATCCCTTTTTAATAGTAGATGTAGGAATTGCTTCCTTAACAGCTACAACAACAATGTCACCGATTCCTGCATACCGGCGGTGAGAACCGCCAAGTACTTTAATACACTGAACGATCTTGGCACCAGAGTTATCAGCAACAGTCATATTAGATTGCATCTGCAGCATAATTCTACTCCTTAACCTTATTTCGCACGTTCAACGATTTCTGCAAGACGCCAGCACTTATCTTTGCTAAGCGGGCGACATTCAATAATACGGACTTTATCGCCAATATGAGCCTCATTATTCTCATCATGAGCCTTATACTTCTTAGTCCGCGTTACATATTTTTTATAAAGGCGATCCATTCTCTTTGTTGAAACGGTCACAACAATGGTTTTATCCATTTTATCGCTTGTTACCAATCCAACAAAAGAAAGCTTTGTGCCTTTATTAGTCTGAACAGCCTGTTCTTCCACGGGTCAGCTCCTACTTGTTTGCTTCAGCATCTTTTTTCTGCTGAATAAACGTATTCAGGCGCGCAATCTCACGGCGCATCGTACGTTTCTGCATGGGGTTATCTACATGGGAAATCACCATCTGAAAGCGCAAATCCATGTACTTTTTCTTCAGCTCATCACGCTGTGTCACCAATTCGGCATAAGAAAGCTCATTGTAGCTTTTTTTAGTTGATTTAGCCATCCTATTCCTCCTAAGCCTTCACAGGTTTGTAAGCAATCTTAGTCTTGATGGGGAGCTTGCTTTTTGCAAGTTCCAGGGCAGCAGTTGCAAGATTGATGTCAACCCCACCAATTTCAAACATAATCATTCCGGGTTTGATATCGGCAGCCCAGAAAGCCGGGGCGCCCTTACCCTTACCCATACGGACTTCAGCCGGTTTTCTTGAAATCGGCTTATCCGGGAAGATACGAATCCAAACCTGACCGCTACGGCTCAGTTTGCGGTTAATAGCAACACGGGCAGCTTCGATAACTTTCGCATCAAGCCAGATATAATCCATGGCTACAAGAGCAACATCGCCAAAGTCGATTGTATTATCACGGGTAGCAAAACCCTTGGTTTTACCACGCTGCACCTTACGGTGCATTACTCTTTTTGGACTAAGCGGCATAGATTAACTCCTTAAAGATTTTTCTGCGCTATCGGTGCCATTGGAAGCATCTGCAGACTGAGTTTTACCACGCTGCTGTCTGGGCTTGCGAACAAGCTGTCCAGCATCTTCATTCTGCTCACGGCCATAGTTCATACCATTATAGACCCAAACTTTTACGCCGATCTTGCCGTAAGTAGTCAGAGCTTCGTATGTACCATAGTCAATATCCGCACGCAGAGTATGGAGAGGTACGCGTCCCTCCTTATGCTCTTCAGTACGTTTCATTTCTGCTCCGCCAAGCCTGCCGGACAGACGGATCTTAATCCCCTGTGCACCAGCCCGCATAGCATTGCTTGTAGACTGCTTCAGAGCCTTGCGGAAAGAACCGCGGCCTGCAAGCTGACGTCCAACATTCTGTGCAATAAGGGAAGCATTCACATCAGCACGCTTGATCTCTTTAATCTTGATCTGCACGTTCTTGTTCAAATACTTCTGAATATCAGCACTGATCTTTTCAATCGTAGCACCCTTTACACCGATAATAACACCGGGGCGGGCTGTATGAATAACAATTGTAACCCGCTTCGGATGACGAATAATCTCAACCTCTGCAATATCGGCATTCTTACATTCGGGAGCGTCAGAAATGAATTTTCTGATCTTAAGATCCTCCAGAACGAGGTCTGCATATTCACGAGGTGATGCATACCACCGAGACTGCCAAGTCTTGTTAACTCCAAGACGCAAACCGATAGGACTAACTTTCTGACCCACTTTATTCCCCCGCCTTTTCGTCAACTACTACAGTGATATGACACATACGCTTCAAAAGCTGATCCGCACGTCCACGGGCGCGGAACCAAACTCTCTTCAGTCTCGGACCTTCGTCAATGCGAATCTCCTTTACATAGAGCATATCTTCATCCAGTTTGTTATTAGCATTCAATGCATTGGCAACAGCAGATTTAAGCGTTTTGCTGATTAAACCAGCACCTTTCTGCGGCATGTTAGCAAGAATTGCCATAGCTTCCGAACAGGACTTCTGATTAATTACATGAGCTACAGGACGAACCTTTGTAGGTGATGCAATAAGGAATTTTGTAGTGGCTACATAACCTTTTTTCACAGTCATACTATCCACCTTTATTTCTTAGCCGTTTTATCTGTACCGCCATGTCCGCGATATGTACGAGTAGGAGCAAACTCGCCAAGCTTATGACCTACGAGGTTCTCCGTGATGTACACCGGAATCCATGACTTACCGTTATAAACAGAAATAGTATTCCCAACCATTTCAGGAATAATAGTAGAGCAACGAGAATATGTTTTAATCATACTCTTGTCCGCTACTTTGTTCATTTCTGTAACCTTTTTATAAAGACTCTTTTCAATGAAAGGTCCTTTCTTAACAGATCTTGACACCGTTATCTCCTCTGCGACTACTTCTTACGACGTGAAATAATAAACCTACTTGACGTCTTGCGCTTGTTACGGGTCTTATACCCTTTACAAGGCTGTCCCCAAGGAGTAACAGGGTTACGTCCTTTACCAGCACCTTCACCACCACCAAGCGGATGGTCAACAGGGTTCATAGCCATGCCACGAACAGTAGGTCTGATACCAAGCCATCTCTTATGACCGGCTTTACCGTACTGAACATTCATGCGCTCTTCATTACCAACAACACCGATCGTTGCATAGCATTTTCCATGCACACGGCGAAGTTCGCTGGAAGGCAGGCGGATAGTAACGTAGTCACCTTCTTTAGCAGCTACCAGTGCGCTGGCACCTGCGGAACGGACAAGCTGACCTCCGCGACCAAGAGTAAGCTCAATGTTATGAACTGTAAAACCAACCGGAATCGCTTCCAAAGGAAGTGCATTACCAACCGTAGGAGCTGCATTTTCGCCGGACATAATCTTCTGTCCAACAGTCAGTCCTTTCGGAGCAATAATATACCGCTTGTCACCATCTGCATAGAAAACCAACGCAATATTAGCACTGCGGTTCGGGTCATATTCAATTGTTTTAACAGTTCCCGGAATACCATGCTTATCACGTTTGAAATCTATGATGCGGTAACGGCGTTTATGACCACCGCCCTGATGGCGTACAGAAATACGACCACCAGCACCGCGGCCACCATGACTATGAATTCCTGACACCAAAGTTTTTTCGGGTCTATCGGTTGTCAGTTCATCTCTAACTAAGTCAATACGAGTACGCGTACCAGGCGTGATAGGCTTAAAAATTTTAAGAGCCATCTGTTTCCCCTTAATTCACAGTCGCGGGCTTACACGCCCTCGAACACCTTAATTGTTTCGCCATGTGCAACACGTACAATGGCCTTTTTGTAACTGGCAGTGCGGCCAGGCTTTCCACGAAGGCGCTTAACCTTGCCCAGTACATTCATTGTTGTACAACGAACCACTTTCACATTAAAAAGCTTTGCAACTGCCTCTTTAATCTGAGTTTTTGTTGCTTCAGGATGCACGATAAAAACGTACTTATCCTGATCACGCAAAGCAGTAGCCTTTTCAGAAATAACCGGCCGGATAATAACATCTTCATTAAGAAGCATTACTTAGCCTCCTTATCTTCAGTGCTATAGAACTGAGAAAGCTTCTGGGCAGCTGTTTCCAACAAAATAACTTTGCGTCCGTAGAACAAATCATGCGCACGAAGACGATTGTAGGACAGGAATGAGAGAGCAGGAATATTCTTTCCAGCCCGCTTAATCATAGCGTCATCATCCTTAAGGATAACAACAGTCCGCTCATCTTTTGCAAAATTATTAAGAATCTTAACCAGATCTTTTGTCTTACCGCTTTCAACCGTAAAATCCTCGATAACAGTCAGACGATCACTCTGCGCCTGAAGGCTCAGGATTGATTTCATTGCCAGTCTCTTAGCCTTTTTAGGGATAGAGTAGCTGAAATCGCGCGGTTTCGGTCCAAAAATCGTACCGCCGCCAACATTAATCGGAGATTTCTTATCACCACGGCGGGCACGACCGGTTCCCTTCTGCTTATACGGTTTTGCATTGCTGCCATGAACTTCAGAACGATCTTTCGTACATGCAGTTCCAACACGTTTATTTGCTAATTCATTAGTGATGGCATAGTAAATAACATCTTCATTCACCGGGAGGCCGAATACGTTATCATCGAGTGTAATTGTACGCAGCTCTTTACCATCGACTGAATAGACTTTCTTTTCCATAATAGTCTTCCTCTGTCGTTATTTCTTTACCGCGGACTTGACGATCAGCGTGCAGTCTTTATTCCCGGGAACAGCCCCGCGAACCAGAATAACTTTCAATTCAGGATCAAGCTTAACAATCTTAAGGTTCTGCACAGTAACACGCTGCGCGCCCATACGACCGGCCATCTTCACATTCTTAAAGCTGTGTCCGGGTGTTGTACACTCACCGGTACCGCCAGCCTCGCGATGGAATTTTGAACCATGCGTAGCACGACCACCATGGAAGCCCCAGCGCTTCATAACGCCCTGAAAACCTTTTCCTTTGGAAGTGGAAGTTACATCAAGAAAACGTGATTTCTCAAAAAGCTCAAGACCTACTAAATCCCCAACTTTCACTTCTGAATCAAAGTCACGGAATTCCTTCAAATGCCGTTTCGGCTTAATGTTCTCAGGAAACTGACCCTTATACGCTTTGTTGACCAAAGAATCCCGCATATCCTCAAGACCCAGGACAACAGCATCATAACCGTTAGCTTCCTTTGTTTTTGTAGCAACGACTGTATTAGGCTCGACGCGGATCACAGTAACCGGGATCAGGTTACCTGCTTCGTCAAAAACCTGTGTCATTCCTACTTTTTTTGCAATCAGACCTTTCATTCTGATATTCTCCTACATGAAAAGAGCAAAGCTCCTTTCATAATTCAGCCGCCATCCCAGATCCATGGGACCGTACTGTTTAATTTTTAAAGCAGTAAAAATTACTGCTTAACTTCTACATCAACACCGGCAGGCAGTTCCAGCTTCATCAATGAATCCATAACATCTGCTGTGGGTTCAAGAATGTCAATAAGACGTTTGTGTGTCCGCATCTCAAACTGCTCACGTGATTTTTTGTTAACGTGAGGTGAGCGCAGAACCGTCACCTTATTGATTCTGGTCGGAAGCGGAATCGGTCCTGAAACCTTTGCACCCGCTTTCTGTACAGTCTGCACGATGGCTTTTGCACTCTGATCGATCAGTTCTACGTCAAAAGCACGAAGCCTGACTCGAATCTTTCCGTTAGCCATTATTCCTCCAAAAATCAGGGACACTTTCCGGCTTGCGCCGCAGCATCCCTGATTCAATCAAACTACTCGATAATTTTTGTTACCTGTCCGGAAGCGATTGTGTGACCGCCTTCACGGATAGCAAGCTTAAGACCTTCATCCATAGCAATGGGGTGGATCAGCTGGCCGATAACTTTTACATTATCACCAGGTTTTACCATATCCACACCGGGCTCCAGCTCAATAGTACCGGTGATATCGGTTGTTCTGAAGTAGAACTGAGGGCGATATCCGGTAAAGAACGGGCTGTGGCGTCCACCTTCTTCCTTAGAAAGAACGTAGATCTGAGCCTCAAACTTTGTATGGGGGTGAATTGAACCCGGCTTTGCAAGAACCTGACCGCGCTCAACATCTTTCTTCTCAACACCACGGAGCAGAATACCAACGTTATCGCCGGCAATACCCTGATCCAGAGTCTTGTTGAACATTTCGATACCAGTTACCGTTGATTTTGCAGTCGGTTTGATACCAACAATCTCAACTTCATCGTTCATGTTGATTACACCGCGCTCGATACGACCGGTAACAACAGTACCACGACCAGAGATCGTGAAAATGTCTTCAATCGGCATCAGGAACGGTTTTGCATCGTCACGAACAGGATCATCAAACCATGTATCCATAGCATTCAGCAGCTCTTCGATACAAGCAGTATTGTTTGGATCCTCAGGCTTGTTCAGAGCATTGAAAGCTGAACCCTTGATAATAGGAGTATCCTCAGAGAAACCATACTCTTTCAGAGTATCTTTTACTTCTTCCTCAACAAGCTCCAGAAGATCAGGATCATCAACCTGATCAACTTTGTTCAGGAAAACGATGATCTTCGGTACACCAACCTGGCGGGCAAGCAGAAGGTGCTCGCGAGTCTGAGGCATAACAGAATCCGGAGCAGAAACAACCAGAATAGCACCATCCATCTGTGCAGCACCGGTAATCATGTTCTTGATATAGTCAGCATGTCCGGGGCAGTCAATGTGTGCATAATGACGTTTGTCTGACTGATACTCAAGGTGACGGGTATTAATGGTAATACCACGCTCTTTTTCCTCAGGAGCATTATCAATTTCATCATACTTAAGCACTTTATCACCATACTTCTTTCCACAGTAAGAGGTGATAGCAGCAGACAGAGTTGTCTTACCATGGTCTACGTGACCAATGGTACCAACGTTCATGTGCGGTTTAGTTCTCTCGAACTTCTCCTTTGCCATGTTCTTCTCCTTGCTGGAAGCAACCTTCCACGCATACTTTAATTTATGTGATGCACTTTAAGCCAGAACGGGGACAATTTCTCAAGAAAAAGCCACATTCGCATACACACTTTAATACACAATGATTACAATAGATGATTTTGGAAACGGAACAATCTCATATAACACCCATCTGTTCGGGTATCAATGGCCGGAACCACCATCACCATCAAAGCATCATGTTTGACGACTGGTTTGGCACCCAGAGCCGGAAAGACAGCAGCAGAACGCCGCGGTCTCAGCAGAAACCCCTCGATGCTTTCATCAATCGTATTTATTAACCACTGCCAACGGCAGCAATCACCACAACAAGAGGTCGTGTCACCTGAAGGGAACCGCATTCAATCAAACGCAGGAACCCAGCTTTACGGTTTCACCGGACTTAAGTCCGCCTGACTCTCAAAGAACCTTACTAGTACTATCTTCCACCTTCAGAATAATAGTATATAGTTTATACACTTTATAAAAATAAATTGCAATAGCAAAACGTACGTTTTTGTAGAATCTAACGCGCATTTTGCAAAAATCTGCAAATAAAAAAGGCGTCCGCAAGGACGCCCTCTTTCAAAAGCCGGAATCTACCATCTGTAATGAGCAAATGCCTTGTTGGCCTCTGCCATCTTATGAGTATCTTCCTTCTTTTTATATGCAGTACCGGTATTATTATATGCATCCAGCAGCTCAGAAGCCAGCGTATCTGCCATACCATGGCCGCTTCTTGAGCGAGCTGCAGTAATAACCCATCTCATGGCAAGTGCTTCTGCACGAGCGCCACGGATTTCTACCGGAACCTGATAGGTAGCACCACCAACACGGCGGGATTTTACTTCTACCAGCGGCTTTACATTCTCAAGAGCCTTCAGCATAACTTCCAAAGGATCTTTATCTGTCTTAGCCTTCAGTTTATCCATAGCTTCATACACGATCTTTGTACAGGTAGATTTTTTACCAGAAAGCATCATGCGGGTAACAAGCTTGGTAATAACCGGGCTGTTGTACTTTGCATCCGGCACAATCGGACGATTAACGGACTTCTTATGTCTTCCCATTTTACTCCTCCATTATGCCTTAGGCCGTTTGGCACCGTACTTTGAACGACCGCGCTTGCGATCTTCTACACCAAGCGTATCTTTGGTACCACGGATAATGTGATAACGTACACCAGGAAGATCCTTTACACGACCACCACGGATCAGTACAACTGAGTGCTCCTGCAGGTTATGCCCGATACCGGGAATATATGCAGTAACTTCAATTCCATTGCTTAAGCGAACACGAGCTACCTTACGAAGAGCAGAGTTCGGCTTTTTGGGGGTAACGGTCATTACACGGGTACAAACACCACGTTTCTGGGGGCAGGACTCAAGCGCGGGAGCTTTAGTTCTATTTGCCACAGAATGACGTCCCTTATGAATTAATTGGTTTATTGTAGGCATCGCCTATCTCCTATATTATTACCGGTCAGCACCCCGGCTTAAAATTGCTTTACACCCTGATTTTTACAGGTGTATTATATTACAGAATTTGCTGCCGGAAAGTCAAGCAATCCGGCAGCAAATTTCGGTATAAACCCGCACAATTCCGCGCAGCGTTTAATCGGCCTCATCCTGATCAGGAGAAACAATTTCCTCCATCTGATCCTGAATCTCTTTCTCTTCGCGGCGCCGCTCCAGAATTTCTTCCATCTGAACGTCAAGATCCTTGTCAGAGGCATCAAACAGCTTTACATTTCTGTAATTCTTGATACCGGTACCAGCGGGAATCATATGGCCGATAACCACATTCTCTTTCAGACCGTGCAGACTGTCCTGCGCGCCGGAAATAGCCGCATTCGTAAGAACACGGGTCGTTTCCTGGAATGATGCAGCAGAGATGAATGAATCAATGTTCAGAGCAGCCTTTGTAATACCCTGGAACATCGGCTGGGCAACCGCCGGCTGACCGCCTTCTGCAATAACCCTGCGGTTTTCTTCATGGAACCGATACTTATCCACCTGCTGGCCGTAAATAAAGTGCGTATCACCCACCGACATAATCTCAACCTTACGGAGCATCTGCCGGACGATAATACCGATATGCTTATCGTTGATCGCAACGCCCTGTGCACGATACACCTGCTGGATTTCATCCATCAGATAATTCTGCAGAGCATCCTCACCAAGGATCGCAAGAATATCATGCGGGCTCGGTGAACCGTCACAAAGCTGCTCACCAGCCTCAACCTTATCGCCATCACGCACGAGCATGCGCTTGTTAATCGGAACAAGATGCTCGTACACTTTGCCGAATTCATCCTCAACGGTCACAACACGCTTGCCTTTCGTAATACCCTTGAACTTGACCAAACCTGAGATCTTGGCAAGTACGCACGGATTCTTAGGCTTGCGGGCTTCAAACAGCTCAGAAACACGCGGCAGACCGGCCGTAATATCCTGAGACTTTGCAGCTTCCTTCGGGAACTTAGCCAGCGTAACGCCGGCCGCAACCGCCTGTTTGTCCTCCACCATCAGAATAGCACCGGCAGGCAGATAATAACTGCCCAGCTCGTTACCGGCTTCATCGGTAATAAGAACACGCGGCTGTTTCTGTTCCTGATGCAGGTCGGTGATCACACGGTCAACTTTTCCGGTCTGTATATCAAGCTTCTCTTCCAGCGTAGAACCGGCGATAATATCCTCAAAGTGAACATAACCGTCGCTTTCAGCAATAATCGGTTCACTGAACGGATCAAATTCTCCAAGTCCCTGTCCGGCCTCGGTTATATCACCGGCCTTCACAAAGACAGTAGAACCGTTCGCAATCTCGATCTTCTGCTCATTACCCATAAGGTATACTGCATCACCCATAACGCGCACAGTACCTGAAGCAACAGCTTTTACATTGCCGCCCTTACGAAGGACAATATCACTGTCCTTCATCACACGGGTACCATCCTCAACGGCAGCCTTATCGCCTGCTGCAAGTTTTTCCTGAGACAGAATACGCGTAACAGACATGAAACCCTTACGAGTAAAGAGCCAGCTGCCGTCTTTTGTAACAACATGAGTACCGGCAACATCATTGATCAGCGCTGCAAACTTCAGAACGATGCGGTTCTCTTCCGTAGACTTTTCAGCAGCACCGCCGGAGTGGAATGTACGAAGCGTCAGCTGCGTACCAGGCTGACCGATAGACTGTGCGGCAATAACACCAACAGCCTCACCGATCTCCACAATCTTATTGCGGGCCAGATTCTGTCCATAGCACTTCACGCATACACCGTGCTTTGCTTCACACGTAAGCACAGTGCGGAGCTTCACTTTCTCAACACCAGCTTCTTCAATACGCTTTGCCAGCTCATCATCGATATATTCGTTGACATCACAGAGCACTTCACCAGTAATCGGATGAATAACACGCTCAATCGTGTAATGACCGACAATGCGGTCAGCCAGATGCACGATGATCTCATCGCCGTCTTTTATAGCACTGTAATCAATACCGTTGATCGTACCGCAGTCTTCTTCATTAACAACAACATCCTGAGAAACATCTACCAGACGACGGGTCATATAACCTGCGTCAGCAGTCTTAAGAGCCGTATCAGACAAACCTTTACGGGCACCGTTCGTTGAGATAAAGAATTCAATAACGGAAAGTCCTTCCTTAAAGTTTGACCGGATCGGGAGCTCAATAATATCACCGTTAGGTTTAGCCATAAGGCCGCGCATTGCAGCCAGCTGGGAAATCTGTTTCTTAGAACCACGAGCACCGGACTTTGCCATCATATAGATAGTATTGAAGCCATCTTTGTCCTTTGCCAGATTCTTCATCATGATGTCGGTAAGCTCATCGTTTGCATGTGCCCATGTATCACAAACACGCTGATAGCGTTCCTCAGCAGTAAGAGTACCTTTACTATACTGCTTGACGATATCCTCGACCTCCTTGTTTGCCCTATCAACAATCCGCTTCTTATCAGGAGGAACAATGATATCTTCCATAGACAGCGTAGCGCCATAGAACGTTGCATTCTTATAACCGACAGCCTTAATAGCATCCAGCATCTGGATACAAAGCCACGGACCCTTATCATGGTACACACGTTCAACAAGCGCCTTAAGCTTTTTATCACCCATCTGCTCGTTTACATACTCAACCTCATCAGGCATAGCCTCGTTAAAGGCAAGCATACCGGCAGAAGTCTCAATGACCTTGCCATTGTACGGAGCTTTCATAACAGGCACCTTGATGGCCGCCTGCCATTCAATGTTGCCGCTTTCGGCGGCCATGCGCACTTCATCGGCAGAGCTGAACCGTTTGCCGGTTCCACGGGCATTAGGCTTAATGGAAGTCATATAATAGATTCCCAGAACCATATCCTGTGACGGATACACAATCGTATTACCGTTTGCAGGATCAAGGATGTTCCGGGCAGAAAGCAGAAGCGTCCAGCATTCCATTTGCGCAGCCTGCGTCAGCGGAACGTGGATAGCCATCTGGTCACCGTCAAAGTCAGCGTTAAATGACTTACATACAAGCGGATGCAGCTTCAGAGCCTTGCCTTCAACCAGTACAGGCTCAAATGCAAGAATACCCAGACGGTGAAGCGTAGGAGCACGGTTAAGCATTACCGGATGCTCACGTACAACCTCATCAAGGATGGCAAACACCTCAGGAGATTCCTGCTCAACAAGCATCTTAGCTTTTTTGATATTGAACACAACGTCCTTATCAACAAGCCTTTTCATGATAAACGGCTTGAACAGCTCCAAAGCCATCTTGGTAGGCAGACCGCACTGCCACAGTTTAAGCTCAGGTCCGACAACAATTACAGAACGGCCGGAGTAGTCAACACGCTTACCCAGCAGGTTCTGGCGGAAACGTCCCTGCTTACCCTTGAGCATATCGCTGATAGATTTCAGAGGACGGTTGGACGCACCTTTCACCACACGCTTGCGCTTGCTGTTGTCAAACAGCGCGTCGACAGCCTCCTGAAGCATGCGCTTTTCATTGCGGATAATAATGTCAGGAGCAGAAAGCTGCTGCAGCCTCTTCAGACGGTTGTTACGGTTGATGACGCGGCGGTACAGGTCATTCAGGTCAGACGTAGCAAAACGGCCGCCGTCAAGCTGTACCATAGGACGCAGCTCCGGAGGAATAACCGGAACCACATCAAGGATCATCCAAGATGCTTTATTGCCAGAAGTGCGGAAATGCTCCACAATCTCAATACGTTTGAGCAGCCGTTTGTCGCTACCAAGACCTTTTTCAATCATCTTTGCACGCAGCTCTGCCTGCAGTGCATCAAGATCAAGTCCTTCAAGCAGCGTTTTTATCGCTTCGGCACCCATGCCGGCGGTAAATGAACCGCCATAGCGCTCCTGAGCTTCCATGTACTCATCTTCGCTCAAAAGCTGCATTTTCTTCAGATCCGTATCACCCGGATCAATTACGATATATTTTTCATAATACAGTACGGAGCGCAGAGCCGCTACCTGCAGATCAAGCAGCAATCCCATGCGGCTCGGAACTGAGCGGTAATACCAGATATGACTTACCGGAGCAGCAAGCTCGATATGACCGGTACGCTCACGGCGAACCTTAAAATGAGTAACCTCAACGCCACAGCGGTCGCAGATAACGCCCTTATACCGGATAGACTTGAATTTTCCGCAGTAGCACTCCCATTCCTTGGTAGTACCGAAAATACGCTCACAGAAAAGACCGTCCCGCTCCGGGCGCAGTGTTCTATAATTTATGGTTTCAGGCTTCTTTACCTCACCATATGACCATGCACGGATGGTATCGGGTGAGGCAAGTTTTATTTTCAGACTATCAAAATCCTGAATATCACGCATATGTATGCTTTCTCCTATATAATCCGCGATACTGCGCGGAAGTACAGCCAGCCGGCTCCGGATACTGCATTCTGCAGTTCCGGAAGACCGTCCTGATTATGCATTCTCTTTGTCAAAACCTGATGACGCTTTGTCAATCAGTTCCTGATCACGCTCCGTCAAAGCAATCTGCTTGCCCTTTGCGTCATAGATCGTAAAATCAAGCGCAAGGCCGCGCAGTTCCTGTACCAGAACGTTGAAAGACTCAGGCACACCTGCAGGCGTTGAAGGATCACCCTTAACGATAGACTCATAGATCTTTGAACGTCCGTTCATATCGTCAGACTTGATCGTCATCATCTCCTGCAGCGTATTCGCAGCGCCATACGCCTCAAGCGCCCAAACTTCCATCTCACCCAGACGCTGACCGCCGAACTGAGCTTTACCGCCGAGCGGCTGCTGGGTAACCAGAGAATACGGACCGGTTGACCGGGCATGCATCTTGTCATCAACAAGGTGATGCAGTTTAAGGAAGTAGATAACACCGACAAATACCGGATTTACGAACGGCTCGCCTGTGCGGCCGTCACGAACAATCTGCTTACAGTCAGCGTTCAAACCGGCTTCATGCAGTTTCTCCGCAATCTGTTCCTGTGACGGCGTCTGGAATGCAGGGCATTCGTAATACTGGTTCAGCAGCTTACCTGCGATACCCAGCTCAGACTCCATGATCTGACCGATATTCATACGGGAAGGAACACCAAGCGGGTTCAGACATACATCAAGCGGTGTACCATCCTCCAGATACGGCATATCCTCGACCGGCAGAATGCGGGCAACAACACCCTTATTTCCGTGACGTCCGGCCATCTTATCGCCTTCGCACAGCTTACGTTTGTTGGCAATAAGAACCTTCACCACTTCGTCAACACCGGGATTCAGATCGTCGCCTTCCGTGCGGCGCATACGCTGCACGTCAATAACGACGCCTTCAACGCCATGAGGCACGCGCAAAGAAGAATCGCGCACTTCCTTAGCCTTTTCACCGAATATAGAATTCAGCAGCTTGAACTCAGGCGTAGTCTCCGTCTCGCTCTTGGGGGTAACCTTGCCCACAAGAATATCGCCGGAATGAACTTTTGCACCGATGCGGATAATACCTTCTGAATCAAGATTATCAAGCGCTTTTTCAGCAGTATTAGGAACATCACGCGTAATCTTTTCAGGACCAAGCTTAGTCTCACGGATCTCAGTGGGGAATTCCTTAATATGGATAGAAGTATACATATCCTCTTTCACCACGCGCTGTGAAATCAAAACCGCATCCTCATAGTTATAGCCGTTCCACGGCACAAAGCCTACCAGCAGGTTCCGGCCGAGCGCAAGCTCGCCGTTGAATGTGGCAGGACCGTCAGCAAGCACCGCACCGGCGGCAACTTTTTCACCGACATCCACCGTAGGACGCTGATGATAACAAGTATCCTGGTTCGTACGCTGATATTTAAGCAGCGTATACACATCCTCGATACCGTCCTCAGGATTATCAGGCTTAACCTTAATACAGCTGCTGGTTACCCAGGTAACCGTACCGGCATGCTTTGCCTTGATCAGAACGCCGGAATCGTACGCACACTTCTTTTCCATGCCGGTTCCAACATACGGAGGCTCCGGGAACAGAAGCGGAACGCCCTGACGCTGCATGTTACAGCCCATCAAAGCACGGTTAGCATCATCATGCTCCAGGAACGGAACAAGGGCAGCGGATACAGAAATAACCTGGCGCGGAGAAACGTCCATATACTGCACGTCTTTGGCATCACGCTGCGTATAGTTACCGTGGTTGCGGCAGGAAATCATTTCAGTGGCAAATGAACCGTCGGCTTTCATACCTTCGGACACCTGTCCGATAAAGTACTTATCCTCATCCATTGCGGACAGATACTCAATCTTATCAGTCGCCTTACCGTTCTCAATCTTGCGGTACGGAGCCTCAAGGAATCCGTATTCATTCACTTTGGTATAAATAGCCAGAGAAACGATCAGACCGATATTCGGACCTTCAGGAGTCTCGATCGGGCACATACGGCCGTAATGAGAATAGTGAACGTCACGAACTTCAAAGCCTGCGCGGTCACGTGACAGACCGCCCGGACCAAGAGCGTTAAGTCTGCGCTTATGAGTCAGCTCAGCAAGCGGGTTAACCTGATCCATAAACTGTGACAGCTGGCTTGAGCCGAAGAATTCTTTGATCGCAGCGACGATCGGTTTAATAGAAATAAGATCCTGAGGCTTCATGGTCTCAGTCTCTTTCAGGCTCATGCGCTCCTTGGCAATGCGCTCCATGCGGCTGAACGCCGTCTTGAGCTGATTGGTCATCAGCTCGCCCACAGAACGAATACGGCGGTTACCCAGATGATCGATATCATCAACAAGCTCATCACCGATATACACTTTCATCAGGAACTTCATCGTTTCAATGATATCGTCCTTTACAAGCGTATGATCTTCAACAGGCTCTTTATAATCAAATTTCTTATTCAGCTTATAGCGGCCGACGCGTCCCAGATCATAGCGGCGCAGAGAGAAGAACATGGAGTTCAGATCCTTTTCAGCAGCCTCCACCGTAATCGGTTCGCCGGGCATCAAAATGGCATATACAGCAGCAAGTGCATCCTCTTTCGTAGGCTCGTCGCTTTCCGAACCTTCCTTTACATAGCGGATATCCTCGCGCTCAAAACAGTTGATGATAATCTCTGAAGCCAGAGACTCATTCACATCATCCTTGTTCTTGCGGGTATCAAACTTGATGACACAGATTTCTTTTACACCGTTGGCGATCAGGTCATCAATATCATGCAGATGCAGCCGTTCGCCGGCGCGGAACAGCCGTTTTTCCTCACCAGTCTCCGCATTTTTCACCATAACAGGGCTGGCAAGCACCTTATCCACCAGCGCGTTCTTAGACTCGCTGTCGGTCGGCACAGCCGTCATCTCGGTCATATAGAAACAGCGGATAATCTCCTCGCGGGAAGAATAGCCGAGCGCACGCAGGAAAATCGTACCAAGAATCTTCTTCTTGCGGTCAATCTTCGCATAGATCAGCGCCTTTTTCTGGTCAATCTCAAATTCCAGCCATGAGCCGCGGTACGGAATGATACGGCTGCCCCACACGCCTTTGTCATGATTGAAAATAACGCCCGGAGAGCGGTGGATCTGAGAAACGACGACACGCTCAGCACCATTAATAACAAAGGTACCGCGGTCAGTCATGAGCGGAATATCGCCCATATATATATCTTTCTGAAGGATAGCGCCGGTCTGAAGGAAATTCAGATTGATGCGGGCCTTGAGCGGAACCGCATAGGTAAGCCCCTTCTGTTTACATTCAAGCTCTGAGAATTTTATATTCTTGGTATCAAGTTCATAGAATTCATATTCAAGAACCATGTTGCCGTCAGGACTTTCAATAGGAAATGTTGAGGTGAAAGCTTCCTGAAGACCCTGATTTTCCAGCGGCTCATGTTTGTCCAGCTTTTTTTTCTGTAAAAAACTCTCGTAGGAAGATGTCTGGATATCGATAAGATCGGGAACTTCCATAAACTGCTGAATATCTTTCCCGAAATACTGACGGTTAATCGTCCGACTTTTTGCGAACATCAAAACCCCCTGATAATGAGTTTGCAGGTCAAGTCCGGCTACATGAAGGAAACTCCGTCACAGCACCAAAACTTCTGCAGGTGGGTATACTGCCGGGCCGCCGGGTGGCGCACCCTTACAATTTTAATAAACACACAAAAGCTGCCGGAAAACAGAATCCTGCTGTCCGGCAGCTTTATATAGGCCGCGTGAGCGGCCTTAACAGTTTCTATCCATAGGAAGGACAGAACTGTATGAGCTGCACCGTCTCAGACGGTGCAGGTGAAATCACTTATTTCTTGCTGGCTTCGCCGCCGGCAGCAGCGATATCAGCGATCATCTTGTCGGCATCAGCCTTGCTTACGCCTTCCTTAAGAACCTTCGGTGCGCCCTCAACCAGAGCTTTTGCCTCACCAAGACCCAGACCGGTGATTGCGCGGACAGCCTTGATAACAGCAATCTTTTTAGCTGCATCGAATTTTTCAAGAGTAACGGTGAACTCAGTCTGCTCTTCAGCTGCAGGACCTGCAGCGGCACCAGCTGCTGCAACTGCAACAGGGGCAGCGGCCGTTACGCCGAATTTCTCTTCCATAGCCTTTACCAGCTCAGAAGCTTCCAGAACCGTCATGTTAGCGATCGCATCAAGGATCTCGTCTTTTGTTAAAGCTGCCATATTGTCTTCTCCATTAAAATAGGTAATTTACGCCGCTCCGCGGCATGTTATACGTACGGACAGTCGACAGCAAAGAAGCCTGACCGTACCAAAAGAAGCTATTGTGCGTCTGCAGCAGCATCTGCTGCCGGAGCGGCACCGCCCTCTTTTTCTTTCTTTTCTGCATATGCCTTCAAAGTAGCAGCCAGCTGACGTGCAGGACCGTTGATTGCAGACATAAGCATGGCGATGAGCTGCTTCTTTCCAGGAACCTTTGAGAAGGCTTCTACCTTAGCAGCGTCATACACCTGATTCTCGACTACAGCGCCTTTTACAGCCAGAGCCGGAACATCTTTTGCAAAATCAAACATCACTTTGGCAGCAACGTTTGAATCTTCCTTTACCATTGCGATAGCCGTGGGGCCTTTCAGATATTCAGCCACATCGGTAATCTTTTTTTCCTCGAAAGCGATGCGCGCAAAGTTATTCTTCATAACCTTCAGCACAGCATCCTTTTCGCGGAGCTTGTCACGCAGACTTGTAATCTGCTCTACTGTAAGGCCGCGGAAATCTACAAAGATAAAATCATTGTAGCCTTCCATTGCCTGTTTCGCCGCTTCAATAGCAGCGCTTTTGGCGGGCTGTACTTTCTTTGCTCTGATAGCCATTATTTCGTCCCTCCGCTGTTTTCATTATATTCAACCCAAACGCCGGGGCCCATAGTTGAGCTTACGGACACGCTCTGGACGAACACACCCTTCACATCAGAAGGACGCTTGCGTACAACCTCAGAAAGAAGCGTAGATACGTTCTCCGCAACCTTTGCAGGATCCATAGAAACCTTACCTACAGCAATGTGAACCACGCCGCCTTTGTCAGCGCGGAACTCAGTGCGGCCTTTCTTCAGCTCAGCAATAGCCTGAGCAATGTCGTTCGTAACGGTTCCGGTTTTCGGGTTAGGCATAAGACCTTTGCGGCCCAAAACCATACCAAGACGGCCGACATCTTTCATCATATCGGGAGTAGCGACAGCGATATCAAAATCAAGCCAGCCGCCCTTTACCTTTTCAACATACTCTTCACCAGCAAAGGCTGCACCTGCATCCAGAGCTTCCTTTACGCGGCTTTCCTTACAGAAAACCAGGACTTTCTTCTCAGCCTTGAACTGATTGGGGAATACAAGCGTGTCACGTACTGACTGGCTTTTGCCCAGATTAAGAGAAATATGAGCCTCAACCGTTTCGTCAAACTTGGCATACTTCATATCCTGCACCATCTTACAGGCAGAAGATACATCATATTTTTTTGAAAGATCAAACTTCGCCAGTGAGGCGCGATATTGTTTTCCGTGTTTCATATCAGTGCTCCACCTCTACGCCCATACTGCGTGCAGTACCGGCAATGATTTTTTTTGCAGCTTCCAGATCATTCGCATTGATGTCGGGCATCTTTGTTTTTGCAATCTCTTCAAGAGCCTGCTTTGAAAGTGTACCGACTTTGTTGCGCAGCGGATTACCGGAGCCCTTATCAAGCTTCAGCGCTTTTTTGATAAGAACAGCTGCGGGCGGGGTTTTCAGAACAAATGTAAACGTTTTGTCCTGATACACAGTAATAATGACAGGGATAATCAGGCCTTTTTCCATCTTTGCAGTAGCATCATTGAACTGCTTTACAAAGTTGGGAGCACTGACACCGTGAGGTCCCAGAGCGGGGCCGATAGGCGGAGCAGGAGTCGCAGATCCTGCAGGGCACTGCAGTTTAATAACAGCGGTTACCATTTTCTTAGCCATACAAAAAAACTCCTTTATTGGTATGATCAGGCCGGACTTTACAGTCTCAGACCGTCTCTAGCGGAGCGCCTTGATCCGACGGACATGCGCTCCTCCCAAAAAACAGGAAAATCTTCCTGAATATTGCAACTATAAAAGAACGTGTAAAGGAAACCCCGAAAAGCAACGGACGCAGATTTTCGGGGCACCTTCGATTAAATCTTTTCTGCCTGAAGCAGATTAACCTCTACCGGTGTAGCACGGCCGAAAATCTGCACCATGACACGCAGTTTATCTTTTTCAAGATTGACATCCTCAACAGTACCGCTGAATGTAGCAAACGGTCCGTCAATAATCTTAACATGATCGCCAATCTCAAAGCTCTGTTTTTTATGCAGAACCTTTTCGCCTGCAATCTCACCGGACTTAACCAGAAGATTCTTAGCTTCATCGGAAGTTATCGGACGCGGACGTTCAGAAGGATTCGTACCCACAAAGCCGGTTACACCCTGTATACGACGGATCTGAGAACAGACGGACTTCCACCCGAGATCAGGCAAATCCATCTCAAGCATGATATATCCGGGAAGGAATTTATTTTTACGGGTTCTTTTCTTACCGTCTTTAATCTCAACGATTTCTTCTACAGGAACTTTTACATCAATCAGGATTGCAGGGTCGATTTCTTTAGCTTCAAGCATTGAGCGCAGTGTCCGTTCAATTTTTCCTTCATAACCGTTATACGTATGAAGAATATACCAGCTTTTTGCCATGTTCAGTCCCCTACAATTATTTCATCAAAGCACGGAAACCTGCCGTAAATCCTGCATCAAGCAGACCAAGCAGCACCGCAAGAAAAGCAGTTGAAATAATAACGACCTTAACAGCAGCAACAACGTCATTACGAGCTGGCCACACAACTTTCTTTAATTCTGCAAGGCATTCACCCAGAAATGCACCAACTTTAGTTGCCATAAGACCCTCACTAAATAAAAATAGCAGGCCAGGAAGGACTCGAACCCTCGACAACCGGTTTTGGAGACCGGGACTCTACCAACTGAGCTACTGACCTAAAAAAATATATTCCGGATACACACATGCATCCGGAATCATAGTATGTTATTTTACTTTTGTTTCTTTATGGAGCGTTTCCTTCCGATCGAACGGACAGTACTTTTTCAGCTCCAGCTTACCCTGAATATTTTTACGGTTCTTTGTAGTCGTATAATTTCTGCGCTTGCATTCGGTGCACTCAAGGGCAATAATCTCAACAGCACCCTTCTTCTTGCTTCCCATATCTTAACTCCTAAAAAAATCAAATAAATAGAAGAAAAGCCCCCGTGCGGAATCGAACCGCAGACCTCAACCTTACCATGGTTGCGCTCTACCGACTGAGCTACAAGGGCATAACATTCATTGAAGGTCTTAAAAATATACACAACTCACATTCTTATGTCAAGTAATTTACGTGCATTTTACATGCTTTTTATGCACATTTCTTTTTATCAGCATTTATAAAGGGAACCTGGAAAAACATGGCGTGCGCCGCCGCACGGCAGGAACTGCGAAAAAAAGCGGCATTCCTCTTTAAAAAGATTTAACGATACCACGGTACTATACTATACTGTACTTTGTACACAGCAGAGCTGCCGCTTGCATACGACGGCCGGCACAGAGTTTTACAGGAGTCTATTATGAAAAAGCTTATCATCATCATCGCCGTTCTTTTTATCGCCAGCCGTTATTTCGGACTGGATATAAAGAAAACCGCATCAACGGCATACACCTCCGTAAAAACCACCGCATACCGTGTGGCGGACGCCATACACCCCGGCGCCGCACAGGATTTTGAAGACATAGATTCCCAGCTAAGCGCCGCCATAGTCAAAAGCGGAGCCGTCGATACCATAAACACGCAGGCGCAGAAAGCGCTCTTTCATACCCGTACGTTCCTGAACCGTACAGGACGGCAGGTAAACCGGCTGTACCGCATATACCTTGCGCCGTACGTCGGCCCCTACCTGAACAAACTCATCTCCAGTACAAAGCAGACTTCAGTAACTGCAGGAAGCTCCGCCAGAGCATCCGCGGCAAATACGGCAGCAGCAGCCGCTCCCTGCACGGTTGACCTTTCAACCATGGAGCTGGCCCAGGCATCGCAGCTGCGGAAAAATTTCATCAACTACAGCATGTCGCTGCACGGTATCCCCTATGTATGGGGCGGAGAAACCCCGAAACAGGGCATGGACTGCTCAGGATTCGTAAAATACGCGTCGATGCACGGCATAGGCGTAGCACTGCCGCGCACTGCGCAGGAAATGTGCAGGAGCACTGCATCCATCGCAGACTCAGAACGGGAGCCCGGAGATCTGGTATTCTTTAAGAGCGGCTCAAAGGTAGATCATGTAGGCATCTATCTGGGAAAATACCAGGGCAAAGGCCCGCTTCACGGCCGCGAACTGTTCATCAATTCCGCGAACAAAGGTCCGCGTACCGGCGTGGTAATAAGCGCGATGGACGAGCCGTACTGGCGGCGGCACTTCTATGCAAGCAGACGGTTTCTGCCGTCCGCCGCAGAAATAGCGCAGGCACAAGCACAGGCCGAGTCCCTGTAAGGGATGCCGGGCAGGTGCAGGATCCGGCGTAACGCTGAGCGTATGCACCTGCCCGAAAGCAGGTCATGCACCTGCCCGAAAGCAGGTCGTGCACCTGCCCGAAAGCAAGTCGTGCACCTGGCCGAAAGCAGGTCGTGCACCTGGCCGAAAGCAATATTGCCGCTGACAGCAGCTTCCGCTCGGTAGCCTTTTCTGCGTCATTATGCTATCTTCATATCCATGAGCATTGATTCTTTAGTTGACAGCATACTGCATTCCTACGAGCAGTACGGCGGCGTAAACAGTCAGGAGACCGAAAACTTTCCCAACCGGGAAAACGTGGTCACCGTACTCCACGATCTGGAGAACCTTATTTTTCCGGGCTTCAAGACCGCTGAGCTTATCGACTCCGTCAGCCTCAGGTACACCACCGGCATCCGCATCAGCCGTATCCTGCAGACACTCACCCATGAGATAAAAAAATCGCTGTGCTACGTCGTGACGGCATCAAGTCCCGGTACTAAAGACAGCGACATCGAGAATTCACACTGCTTTGCACTTGCAGAAAAAACGTCCGTAGCGCTTATAGAATCACTGCCGGAAATCCGCCGTACAGTCCAGCTTGACGCGCAGGCCATCCTTGACGGTGATCCTGCAGCCCGCAGCATAGAAGAAGTCATTCTGTCGTATCCGGGGCTGGAGGCGCTGCTCGTATACCGGCTGGCACACTTTCTGTTTATAAACGGCGTTCCCATCATTCCGCGCATGATGAGCGAATATGTGCACGGCAAGACCGGCATCGACATCCATCCGGGCGCAACCATCGGCAACTCATTTGCCATTGATCACGGCACCGGCGTTGTCATCGGCGAAACCTGCGTGATCGGCAACAATGTAAAGATTTACCAGGGAGTCACGCTCGGCGCGCTCAGCGTAAGCAAGGGGCTCATGAACAAAAAACGGCACCCGACCATAGAGGACAACGTGACCATATACTCAAACGCCACCATACTCGGCGGACAGACGGTCATAGGAAAGGGCTGCACCATCGGCGGCAACACGTGGGTAACAAAGTCCGTACCGCCGGGAACAACGCTTACCAGATAACGGACACTATAAAAAAAAAGCAGGACTTTCTGACAATACATGCCAAAAAGTCCTGCCGTCCAGCACAGCTGAACATCGGAGAGAGTTTATCAGCTTATTTACAAGCTTATATTAAGGATACCTTAGGATACTGCAAATGTCAAGTTTTTTCAAAGAAATGCGCATCAGGCCTGTCGATATTATACTTTTCATTCTGTTCGCGGCGGCGGCCTGCATCTCCGTATATACTATCAGGCAAAAACGTACAGGTGACGCACGGCTGGTCATTGACGGTCCCGAAGGCCGTTACCTGTACGACATGCATGTAAACCGTGAGATTGCCGTACCCGGTATGATCGGCAATTCAATCATCGTCATACAGAACGGCAAAGCACGCTTTAAGGATTCCCCCTGCCCCGGCAAAACATGCGTGCAGTGTGCGCCCATCAGTCACAATCACGAGTGGATCGCCTGCATGCCGAATCAGATATTTATCCGTATAGAGCAGGAAGAACAGCCGGAGCATGGCGCAGGCCAGGACGAACCGGACATTTCTTCATTCTGACAAGGCATCATACAGGCAGGACAGTACCATGGCAAAAAAGACAGGAAGCATGTATAAATGCTCTCAGTGCGGCTATACGCAGCCAAAATGGCTGGGCAGATGTCCGGAATGCGGCAGCTGGAACACAATGGAAGAATACCTCATAGACCCTGCCGCCGTTTCACCCGCGGGCAGAGGCTCCGAGCAGGCGCTGAAAATAAAACCTGTGCCGCTCGCCGCAGTCAAGGCTGCCGAGGACGTACGGCTCATGACGCAGATTTCGGAATTCGACCGCGTGCTCGGCGGCGGTGCCATGAAGCGCTCCGCCATCCTCATCGGCGGTGAACCCGGCATCGGCAAATCCACGCTGCTGCTCCAGACCGCGGCCCATATCGCCGCAGGACTGCACAGCAGCGTGCTGTACGTAAGCGGCGAAGAGTCCGCATCGCAGATAAAGGCGCGCGCCGACCGGCTGCACCTGAGCACGGAGCGCATAGAGCTGCTGTGCACCACCCGTCTCGAGGACACGCTTACGGCGCTCGACACGCTCAATCCGCTGTTCGTCATCGTGGACTCCATACAGACCGTCTACTCCGTACAGGCGGGCGTAGTCCCCGGCACGGTGAATCAGCTTAAATACTGCGCGAACGAGCTTATCGGCTGGGTTAAAGAACGTGATTCGGTACTCATCATGACCGCCCACGTAACAAAAGAAGGACTGCTTGCAGGCCCGAAGTCAATGGAACACATGGTCGATACGGTGATTTCGTTTGAACGCTCTGAAAACGAAGTACGGTTTCTGCGGGCGCAGAAAAACCGTTTCGGATCGGTGGATGAGCTCGGCATTTTTGCCATGACGGAGCAGGGACTGCAGCCTGTGCAGGATCCTGCTACGCTGTTTTTAACAAACCGGCGCGCCGAGCAGCCCGCAGGCGTTGCCTGTACGGCGGTTTTTGAAGGTACCCGTGTATTTCTGGTGGAAATACAGGCGCTTACCGTTCCTGCAAAAGCTACGCTTAACCGAATCTACAGCGACAAAATAGAGTCAGCGCGCATAAGCCGTATAGCAGCGGTGCTGGAAAAACGGATCGGCCTCAGGTTCAGCGATCAGGATATTTATATAAATGTTGCGGGAGGAATCAGGCTTTCAGAAAGCGCCATAGACACGGCTATTGCCGCCGCGCTCTACTCCGCACGTACGGATATTGCCATACCGGCAAAAACCATGCTTACAGGAGAATTGAGTCTTGCAGGAGAAATACGGCCCGTACCGCGGCTCAAGCAGCGTATAAAAACAGCCCGCAGCCTTGGCTTTACCGCAATATACGCCCCGCAGGCGGAGGACGGCGCAACGGCCGCCGCATCCGTAAAGGAGCTTGTGGCAAGCCTCTTTGCTCCGGCATCACGCCGCAGATCATCAGGCGAAGCGGACGTTTCAGCCGAATAAAAGCTTTGAGCCGGTACCGATAAAAGAAGCGCCCGCAATGAATGTTCCGGCGGAGCTTCCGAGCGTAGAAAGCAGGAACACCAGCAGCGTGCGCAGAATCCGGTTCCGGTAAAAACCTTTTACGCTTCCCGCATCCTGCTGCAGAAATTCCATATCGGACACCTTGGGCTTGCAGACCGTAGCCTGTACAATGCCCGTCACCATTCCCACGCCGATCACCGGTATGAGCGATGTCAGCGGCGCACCGGCAAATGCGGCAAGCATCGTCAGTATATGCCCGCCTGCAATGAGCGTACCCGCCGCGGCAAGCATTCCGTTCCAGAAAATCCATCTGCCGATCATATCAGTACCGATCTTTCTGCCGCCGAACATGAACCCGCACGCAATCAGGCCTACCACCAGCAGCGCGATGATGCACCCGGCCACAAATGCGGCAGAGCGTTTCTGCGGCACGTCCGCTATGTCGGATGTATCGGACTGCTCCGCCCCCTGCGCAAGCAGCTCAAGATGATGCTTCACACCGGGCAGATGACCTGCGCCGAGCACAGCCAGCACCGATGATCCGGGACATTCCCAGATATGCGCGGCCAGATAGCGGTCACGCTCGTCTATAAGCACTTCCTTAATGGCAGGCATATATCCGGCCAGATCATCCATCATGGAATCCATCTCGTTCTTCTGCTTGAGCGCCTCAATCTGATCCGAGGTCACTTCCTGCGTATCGAACGCACCCGCCACCAGCGCGGCAAGCAGCTTGCTTTTGCCCCACGCCGAATTCTTAGCCCATGCGCGGCGCAGCGTAATCTGAACGGGACGGTCAACCATGCGTACCGGTATGTCCAGCTCCTTTGCCTTGGACACGGCAGCCTTCATCTCGTCACCGGGCTTTACGCCGACGGAACTGCCCATACGACGCTGCACCGAGGCAAGCACCAGATTCGCCAGCAGCAGAAAACCTTCCTTACGCTTAAGCACGCTGATAATATCAAGATTGCGCCATGACTCCTCATCGGTCATGGCACGGTACCGCTTTTCATCAAGCTCAATGGCCACACAGTCAGGACGGATGCGCTCCACCGCGGCGGTCACCTCGTCCACGCTTTCCTTTGAAATATGTGCCGTTCCCAGCAGGGTGACCTCACGGCCGCCCAGCGTCAGATGCTCCTCAGTTTGACTCATGACTTTTTACGCTCCACTCCGCAAGCCGGTATTCAAAGAACATCGGACTATTCAGTTTCAGAATACTGCTATAGAACTCATTGGCAATCGTATAGCTGCCTTTCATCTCAAAATACAACCCCAGATAGTACATAAGCTTACCGCGCTTATTGCTGTTGCTTTCGTTCTTTACCCGCAGCACGGCGTCATTCTCAGCGTTTATGCCGCCGCCGTCATGGTACAGGCGCATGACCAGATACTCCAGCGAGTTCCGGTTAAATTTCTTCATAGCCTGCTCAAGGAACAGCTTGCAGTCCTGTTTCTTTCCCTGCATAAGGTACGTGGCCGCAATCATAAGCGGATAGGAAGGATTCGTTGCCATCATGGAGCGAGCCAGACCAAACGCCTGACGTGAAGTCTCCCAGTCCTGCTCATGCCATGCCAGCATACCCATGGACTCATAGGCAAAATAATAATCAGGATTGGTTGCGATCACCTTTTTATAGTCCGCCAGCGCCATACCGTACTCCCCGCGCTCATCATACAGACCGCCGCGGTAGGCATAGGCAAGAAAATAGTTTGGATCAATCTGAATCGCCTTAGTCCATGCGGCGATCGCATCATCGAATTTTCCAAGGCTGCGGGAATAGGTGCCTACATCAAGATAATAGCTGTAATTTGAATCATCATAGCGTACCGCCTCGGTCACATACTCAAGCGCCTTGCGCCAGTTTTCGTTCTCAGCCTCAAGCTTGCCAAGATACGCAAGCGCCACGGCATTGTGGCTGTCGATCGCAAGAATCCGCTTGAAAGCGGTCTCAGCCTCAGAAAGGTTGTCCAGATAGTACGACGTCTGGCCGAGCCCCGCCAGACCGGTGATATTGTCGGGCTCATTCTCCAGGCTCGTGCGATAATAGCGGTTGGCAGCCTTGTAATTATGCTTGAGCATCTCATTCTGTGCCAGCTGCACGTTCGCCTCGCTGTTATACGGATCAATAGCGAGCAGCTGCTTTATAACCGCCGCATGGCGGTTCTTATTCTCAGTGACCTTGGCGACCATCGCGCTCACTTCAAGCACCGGAACAGACTGGGGGGCTGCGGCTATAAGCTGCGAGGCAAGTTCGTCCGCCTGATCGTACCGGCCCGCGGAAACAAGCAGCGACGCCTTCAGACACAGCAGATCAACATTATCCTTGAGTTTTTCGGGCAGGGAATCAAACAGTACCAGCGCATCTTCCGTACCGCCCGCTGACAGCGCGCGCTCCAGCTTCTGCGCAAAAGACACCGCGGCGGCCTGCTCGCCCGAACCGGCCGCAGATCTGGTTACATCCGCGGCATATCCTGCCGTACACATTAAAAACACCGCCGCGCACAACGCCGCAGGATGTCTGAAAAAACGGACTGCACCGCTATTGTTCATCATCTGTTTTCCTCATTAACATGGTTGAATTTCCTGCTTCCATTAAGTAAACTGTTTTCAAATGTTTGTTCATCCAATAAAGAAGCTATTAGGCCTGACCGTCCTATATTCAGTTATAATTGTCGGCATCTTTGTACTCCAGTTTAAAAGCGAAACTGTCATTTCCGGCACTGTCGGAGACCTCAGGTATTCGCTTGCCCAGGCAACCGACGCCCAGCGGCAGACAGTGCTGAAAAACAGCATGGAGGTCTCTTTCAAAGGCCTGCAGTTCACCGCAGACAAAAACCATCCGCTCGTGCTCCTTGAGAACGGCCGCAGGTCAGGTGAACACCTTACACTGATTTCATACCAAAACGCAAGCCCTTCTTCTATAACATTCAGTTTTACGCAGGACGTAGAGCTTACGTTTCTGGTCAGCGGATCGGCGCAGGAATCGGAGCTTTCGGTACGCGCAAAGCTGCCCGACGGAGCCGACGCGCTGCAGCTGTACTGCACGGTAACGCGCGGTCATTCCGTGACTCCGCTCACCGGCAGCCTCTTTACTGTAGAAACGCAGTCACAGGCATACGAGCTTGCCGCAGCGGAGCTTTCCGGCGGTAAACCGTCCGCTACTATAACATTCACCAAGGACAATCCGTTACTCTCATATACACGGGTGGTGGAGCAGCAGGGCTTTACCATGGATAAGGCGGCGCAGCTCGCGCTGGCCGACCGCTCGCTCTATGAGCAGACAATGCAGAAGCTGTCCGCAAAGATCATCGAAGACTTTACCGCCGCCGTCAGAAACGACAGCCAGCTGTCCGAGCTCAGCGTCATGGCATACGTGTCCGCTATGGCGCAGGCTTCTAAATATGAGCAGGCATTGGACTTTATTCCGGCATCATTCAAAAACAGCAGGCGGCGCACCTATCTTACCGCGCCGTATTTCGGCACGCTCACGCAGGTATACCGCAGCTTCAGCAGCCGTCTGGAGTCATTCCGCAGCATGGCGGATGAGGCCGTCCAGACAAAATCCTGTGCCGTCTTTGCACAGGAAAACCTGAGCTCCTATATCATACAGAACTACGGCTCTCCGCGCGTCACCGCGCTGCTTGCGCTGCCCGCCGAGCTGGAGGAGCCGCCTACAACCGTACAGGCCATGGGCATACTGCGCGTGTACACGGAGCTTGCAGAATCAAACAAAAGCATGGCGGCACCGCTGGAGCCCGTAATCCAGACCTGTCTTGACGTGCTGACAAAAGCATGTCTTCTTGACCAGAACAACACCGTCAAGCTGTATACCGAAGAGCAGACGGAGATGCAGCCGCTCGATGCGATCGCAACGGGCGACACGCTCATCCGCTACGGCAACCTGATGCAGAAGCAGGAAGCGCAGCTGTTCGGCTATGCCGTCATTAATTCGTATTTTACAGATTTCAGCCGCTACGATCTGTTCACGCTGTCGGAAGCATACCCGCTTGTCAGCAGGACATCGTGGTATCCGCACATGGCCGTTATCAACACGCAGAACGGACAGACCATTACGGCATGGACATGCGCAAGCAGCATCTCAAGCCGTACGGACGGCGCCGGTACCATGACACTCAGCATTGACTTTCCGACCGGTCTGAGCCACTACCTTATCATCAGCGGCATACCGCAGTTCAAGCGCATACAGATCTACGGCATGGATTTCCGCACCGATCCGCGCTTTGAAACTTACAATTCGTCAGGATATGTATATGTAGCAGACCAGCGGACGCTGCTGCTCAAATCACGGCACCGCTCACAGGTGGAACGCGTGTCCATCATCACGGACAGTACGGAAAACTCCTAGGAGGTGGCGGGAGGCGGCAACCCGTAGTGTTGTTGTGTCAGCCACCATTTTGTCCCGACCGAGGTCGGGTCTGAGTCTCTGGGAGGAGCGGGAGGCGGCAACCCGTAGTGTTGTTGTGTCAGCCACCATTTTGTCCCGACCGAGGTCGGGTCTGAGTCTCTGGGAGGAGCGGGAGGCGGCAACCC
>Ga0256405_10001675_pt1 | contig 58391 bp, 55 predicted proteins | sample RumenRJG_02DNA_FD_189096 | JGI IMG/M metagenome (GOLD analysis project Ga0256405, IMG submission 189096) | Bovine rumen microbial communities from Lethbridge, Alberta, Canada - RJG_02 | ecosystem: Host-associated > Mammals > Digestive system > Stomach > Rumen | place: Canada: Alberta... | reverse complement strand
TCTGATGATTATTGTAGCATCAGGGAATCCAGTTTAATAGAACGATATTAAGTTGTAAAAATAAAATAAGCTTTGTAGACAAGGCGGATATCTTGCTTACAAAACTTATTATACGAGAGGTGAATAAAATGCCAGATTTTATATGGGCATTGTTGATTGCAATGGTGGTGTCCTTCGCGATTACGCCATTGGTTATAGTTTTTGCGGGGAAAACCGGAGCTTTGGATGCGCCGGATGCCCGCAAGGTACATCAGAAACCTATTCCCCGCATTGGTGGTATAGGCATTTATGTGGCTTTTATGGCTGGAACTTTGGCCATGTTGGACTTTGGAGCCTTTGAACCGGATGTTCAAAGGGGGATTATTGGTCTTCTGGTAAGCAGTTCCTTGATTGTGTTGTTGGGAATTGTAGATGATTACAAGTCCTTGCCAGCCAAGGTTAAGCTGTTGGGCCAGATTGTGGCAGCCAGTGTATTGGTAGCCTTTGGAGTGCAAATCGATTTTATTGCAGATCCTTTTGGCGATTATTTTTACTTGGAATATTTTGCTATTCCAGCCACCATTTTTTGGATTGTGGGACTTACCAATACAGTTAATCTCATCGACGGGTTGGATGGATTGGCAGCTGGTGTGGCAACTATTGCTTCTATAACAATTCTGCTGGTGGCCATTCAAAATGATTTCGTGCTGGTAACGATTTTGACTGCAGCCCTGGCCGGAGCGGCTATTGGCTTTTTGCGGTACAATTTTAATCCCGCCAAGATTTTTATGGGGGATACTGGCAGTATGTTTTTAGGCTTTATGCTGGCCGGTATTTCTGTTATTGGTGCTGTAAAAAGTGCCGCAACTATTGCACTGATTGTGCCGATTTTGGCCCTTGGTGTTCCAATTATGGATACTTCCTTTGCCATTATCCGCCGATATAGGGGAGGAGTGCCTATCTTCAAGCCAGATAAGGGGCATCTCCATCATCGCTTATTGGATATGGGCTTTAACCAGCGTCAGGCCGTTTTACTGATGTATATTATCAGTGCTTTGCTGGGCTTCAGTGCAGTACTTCTGAACGAGGTATCTGGCGGTATAGCCATTGCCATTGTGATTTGTGTGGTTCTGGCGGTATTCTTCGGTGCTAAGAAGCTAGGGATTCTTCGTATGAAAAATCCATAACATAATAGTTTTTTTATATCTTGTGAATGTGGAAGGGGATAGCAATGGGTAAGAAAATCAAGGTGATGACTGTATTTGGTACCCGCCCAGAAGCAATAAAAATGGCTCCAGTTGTATTGGAGCTTGGTAAACACCCTGATGAAATCCAGCCTGTGGTGGCAGTTACTGCCCAGCATCGGGATATGTTGGATCAGGTGTTGAATTTGTTTAATATTAAGCCGGATTACGACCTGGATATCATGGCCGCTGGTCAGACTTTATTTGATATTACCTCCCGGGCCATGATGGGTTTGGACAAGGTGTTGCAGAAGGAAAAGCCGGATATAGTGCTGGTGCATGGTGATACCACCACCACCTTTGCCGGAGCCTTGGCAGCATACTACCATCAGACTGCAGTGGGTCATGTGGAGGCGGGGCTCAGAACCCATAACAAGTATTCACCGTTTCCGGAGGAAATGAACCGGAAGCTTACCGGTTCCATTGCTGATATGCATTTTGCACCAACCAATACATCGGAGAACAATCTGAAGGCTGAGTCCATTGATGCGGAGAAAATATTCGTTACCGGTAATACGGTTATTGATGCCCTTCATAAGACTGTTCGGGATGATTTTGTTTTTGAAAACGAAATATTGCAAAATATAGATTACAAAAATAAGCGGGTAATCCTGGTTACCACCCATCGTCGGGAAAACTTGGGAGAACCTATGCGTAACGTCTATAAGGCTCTGCGGCAGCTTACTGAGGAATTTGAAGACGTGGAGATTGTGTTCCCGGTTCATAAGAATCCAAAGGTGCGGGAAGTAGTTAAGGAAGAATTGGGTGGCCATGACAAGGTATATCTTATTGACCCAATGGACTATGAACCATTTGCCAATCTCATGCACCGAGCCTACATGATTCTTACCGACTCTGGCGGAGTACAGGAAGAAGCTCCAGCTTTGGGCAAGCCGGTATTGGTGCTGCGGGATACCACTGAGCGTCCTGAGGCTGTGGAGGCTGGAACTGTGAAGCTTATAGGCACCAATGAAAAGGTGGTATATGAGGAAGCCAAGAAGCTCCTGACGGATAAAGATGAATACAATCACATGGCGGAGGCCTGCAATCCTTATGGCGATGGACAGGCATCCCGTCGTATAGTGGAGGCTATTCTCCATAAGTACGTCAAGGGCCATGCTAAGCCAGACCGTTTCGTGGCGAAATAATATGATTTATTAATGACTGCTACATGTAATTGTGGCAGTTATTTTTTGTATCAGCACTTAATGAATTTAAGCCGTTAGGCGAAAAATGAATTGAGTACAGGTCAAGGGAAATGGGCTGATCAACGCAGCCCATTTTTTGTGTAAATATTTTAGCCAATAATAGAGGATTTTGACATGTTGGTGTGGTATTTAAGATAGTACAGTTCGATGAGACCTATTCAGTAGGAGTATATTTTTCTACTAGATTTAGTCGAATTAATCCAAAGCTTTACGGGGGCTTGCCTACCGCTTAAAAGGCGGGAGGCCTAGCAACCTTGGCGTGGGAAAATTTTAACCTTCAATGATTGTATGGAATAGCTGTTGGTGTTAAAACAGGTTTGAGGCAGATTATGGAGAATAATTCTAAGGACAGTGGCGTAAGACAGGCCCTCAAAGCATTTGGCGTCTTGGGGGGCGTTGGGATTTTTTTTGCAGTTGTTATTGGGATTTGTATTTTTATAGGGAGTATCATTGATGACTGGCTGGCCTGGGAATACGCTGGCAAGCTGGTGGGGATCATTTTGGGGTTTCCCATTGCCTTTTATCTTACATATAAACAGCTAAAAGAAATAGTATAAAATAAGGATTTTGTTGGATTATTTCCAAAATAATAATGATTATTTATGATAACTTGTGCTATACTAAATGATGTATAGGAGTTGGTGCTTTTATACGTTTTTGTGTTGTTTTCAACGAAGATGGGAAAACTATTCCCGTCGGAGGAGAAATATGCGGGATATTTTATTGGCGGACATTGTAAAAATGCTAAAGGTGCTGGCAATTATAACAGTTATGCTTTTTATTTCATTGCTGGCCTATGATAGGCTGCCTTTGCTTGTCGGGGTGGTGGCAGGCTATCTGATGGGAGTCGCCTGGTATGGTGTGATGCTGGGCAGGCTCTGGCGTAGTGCGGAAATGACCGTTGCACAAGCCAAAAGCACTATGGCTGCCGGCCTTATTTTACGACTGATTTTGTTGGCTACAGTATTTGGTATCGCTATCCAGATTTCGGTGGAGCAGTTTGTAGCAGTGGTTACAGGCTTTGCCATCATTTATGTGCTGGGGATGGTGGTGTTGATACAGACCAACTACAGTAAGTACCTTTGACGTCAATTTATTATCTCAATGTATGCGGTTTCGCATACGAAGCAAAGGGGGTATAGGTTATGCACGAAATCGGTGTTCGCGAAACAGTGCAGTTTGCCGGCCTGACCTTTAATTGGGAAACTCTGGTGATGACCTGGCTAAGTATGGCCATTGTGTTGTTTATTGCCATACTGGCCACAAGGAACCTCAAGATGGTGCCTACTGGGGCACAAAATATCGTTGAGGCCCTCATCGTGTGGCTCAGAGAACAGGTAAATACAAATCTTGGACCAAAGGGTGAATTCCTTTGTCCTTTGATTGTTACCCTGTTTCTTTTCCTGATTGTGGCCAACTGGCTGGGTCTGGTGCCTACAATGGCATCGCCGACAAACGACCTGAACACCACATTTGGCTTAGCCCTGCTCATTGTGTTGATTGTACATGTATTGGGATTATACATGAAGGGAATGCACTATATTAAGCATTTCTTCCAGCCATTCCCAATATTTGTGGTTATCAATGTAATTGAGGAAGTGGCAAAACCAATTACGCTGGCCTTCCGTCTATTTGGTAACATTCTGGCAGGCGAAATACTCATTATCATCCTGCTGAAATTGGTACCTATCTGGATGCCGATTCCATCCGTAATCTGGTTGGCATTCAGTATATTTATCGGCGGAGTACAGGCCTTTATCTTCACCAGTCTCTCCATGGCTTATCTGGCCAATGCGGTTAAGGACAGTGAGGAGTAGTGGCTGTGGCACGATGGATTAAATCGTGAGCTTGACAGCAGATTATCGTTGAATTTAAGGAGGATTATCTAATGGAAAATGCAATTATGGTAGCGGCAGCTATGATCGGTGTAGGTATTATTATGGGTTTGGCAGCAGTTGGCGCCGCTCTGGGTGACTCACTGGTAACCAGTAAGTTCATTGAGGGTCTGACTCGTCAGCCAGAGGCAAAGAATGCCCTCTTTACTAACACCCTGATTTCCGTAGGTCTGATTGAGGCAATGTGTATTATCGCAACCGTTATTGCCCTGATTATGCTGTACGCTAACCCTCTCATGACTAAATAATTTTTTTCATGAGGTGACAAGTAGAGGAGGCAATAGAATTGATAGATTTAAACGCAACATTACTTGCGCAGATGCTGAACTTCCTTCTCTTGGTTATTCTTCTTCGTGCGTTTGCTTACAAGCCAATCGTAAAAATGCTGAAAGAGCGTGAGGACAAAATTGCCAACAGCTTGAAACAGGCAGATGACGATGCGGCTAAGGCGCAAGCTACTTTAAAGGAATATCAGGACCAGTTGGCTACGGCCCGTGTAAAGGCCCAGGATATTATGGATAAGGCAGAAAAACGCGCCAACGAGGAGCATGAGACTAGTATTCAGGCTACTAAAACGGAAATTGAGCAGATGAAACAGAATGCTCAGCAGGAAATCCAGCGGGAGCGGGCTCAGGCAGTGGAAAAACTCAAGAGTGAAGTCATTGCCCTGTCGGTGGCTGCGGCCGAGAAGATTGTTTCCAAGAAGATAGATGCTGACGAGAACGAAGTGCTTATCAAGGAATTTATAGACCAGCTCGATAAGGACAAGATTGGTGATTTGCCATGTTAAATATACAGCTTGCCCGTAAATACGGGGTCGCAATCTTTGAGATTGCCAAAGAAGAAAATAAGCTTGAGGAATATGGTAAGGAGCTGGCGAAGGTTAGCAAGGACCTTTTTTCTCATGCTGATTTGAAGGGCTTCCTGACCAACCCGCAGGTACAGCCTCAAGCAAAGAAGGATATCCTTTCTAAGCTTGTGCAGGGAGAAATTTCAGACTTGATGTTTAAGTTTTTGCTGCTTTTGGTGGACAAGCGTCGTATTGTTCTCTTAGAGGCCATTAACGAGTGCTATCAGGAACTGTCCAATAAGGAACAGGGAATTGTTGTAGCTGATGTAACCAGTGCTTTTGATTTGAAGGAAGAGCTCCAGAGAAATCTTGGCAAAAAGCTGGAAGAGGTCACTGGCAAGAAGATACAGCTTCGTCTTCACAATGATAAGAAAATCATTGGCGGCGTAGTGGTGAAGCTGGGTGACAAGCGGATAGATGGCAGTGTTACTGGCCGATTACAGGCACTCAAGGCTGAATTAATGGCAAGTAATTGAGAAAATGGGGTGACAGCGAAGTATGAAAATGAATCCGGAAGAAATAACAGCCATTATCAAGGATCAAATCAAAAACTACAACGTGGATTTGAATGTTGATGATGTAGGCACTGTTATCGAAATCGGTGATGGTATCGCCCACGTTCATGGCCTAAGTAAGGCTATGGCCGGCGAGCTGTTGGATTTTGGTAACGATATATATGGTCTGGTGCTCAATCTTGAGCAGGACAATGTTGGTGCGGTTATTCTTGGTGGCGATACTGCCATCAAGGAAGGTGATATGGTAAAGCGTACCGGCACCATCATGCAGGTTCCTGTTGGTGAAGCTATGATCGGCCGTGTAGTAGATGCATTGGGCCGCCCAGTGGATGGCAAGGGACCTATTAATACAACTGAATATCGTCCAGTAGAGTACAAGGCTCCTGGTATTGCGGACAGAAAGTCCGTACATGAGCCATTACAGACTGGTCTTAAAGCTATTGATGCGCTGGTACCAATCGGGCGTGGTCAGCGTGAGTTGATTATCGGTGACCGTGGTACTGGTAAAACAGCTATTGCGGTGGATACCATTCTGAACCAGAAGGGTCAGAACTGTATCTGCGTATATGTAGCTATTGGTCAGAAGGCATCCACTGTAGCCCGAGTTGTAAAGACCTTTGAGGATCATGGAGCTATGGATTATACCATCGTTGTTGTAGCTTCAGCTTCCGACAGCGCACCATTGCAGTATTTGGCTCCATATGCCGGTGTAGCAATGGCTGAGTATTTCATGTATAAAGGTGGTCATGCCCTTTGCGTATATGATGACCTCACTAAGCATGCAGCAGCATATCGTGCTATGTCCCTGTTGCTCCGTCGTCCACCAGGGCGTGAAGCATATCCAGGTGATGTATTCTACTTACATTCCCGTCTGTTGGAGCGTGCTGCAAAGCTTTCTGATGCTATGGGCGCGGGTTCTATCACCGCACTGCCAATTATCGAGACTTTGGCCGGCGACGTATCAGCATATATTCCAACCAACGTAATATCCATTACTGATGGTCAGATAATGCTGGAAACCGATGCCTTCTATTCTGGTATCCGTCCAGCAATCAGCGTAGGTTTGTCCGTATCCCGTGTAGGTGGTAGTGCTCAGATTAAAGCCATGAAGCAGATTGCAGGTACTATGCGTCTGGATTTGGCTCAGTATCGTGAGTTGGCGGCATTTGCTCAGTTTGCGTCTGATTTGGATAAAGCTACCAAGGCCCAGTTGGACCGTGGTGCCCGTATGGTTGAGACCCTGAAACAGGCCCAGTATTCGCCACTGGCAGTACAGGAACAGGTTGTGGTTATCTTCTCGGCAGTTCGGGGCTTCCTGACGGATATTCCAGTGAATAAAGTAGTAACTTTCCAGGCTGATCTCCTGAAGTTCATGAATAGTGAACATGCGGATGTATTACAGAAGATTGCTGACCAGAAGAAACTGGATGATGCCTTAGAAGCCGATATTTCCAAGTGTATTGAGGAATTTAAGGAAACTGTAACCTATAAAATGGCATAAGGCAGTGAGGTGATTTTATTTGGCTAGTTTACAGGATATACGCCGTCGTATCAAGAGCGTAAAGAGTATACAGCAAATCACAAATGCCATGAACATGGTAGCAACCTCCCGCCTTCGTCAGGCCAAAGGGGCTGCTGTTGCCAATAAGCCTTATGCAGAGAAAATGGCTCAGGTTGTATCTGAGGTAGCCGCAAATGTGACTGATTTCAGTCATCCTCTTTTGGAGACTCATCCAGGGGGCAAGCGTCTCATCCTGGCAATAGCTTCTGATAAGGGGCTTGCTGGAGCTTATTCCAGCAATGCCATCAAGGAAGTTGTGGCTAATATTGAGGACAAGGGCAATACTCAGGTTATGGCTGTTGGCCGTAAAGTAAAAGATTATTTTTCTAACCGTAGCTACAGTATATGCAGTGAGTATATCGGTATCAGTGAAAGACCAAAGTACGAACATGCTAAGGCTATCGCTGATGACATTATCGCCCGCTTTGAAGCCGGGGATATCGAAGAGGTATACATGGTATATACCCGCTTTATTTCAGCTATTAACTGCGTTCCGGAAACGGTGAAGTTGCTGCCATTCAGTGGCCTTGCCAAAACGGAGGGCGGAATTCGTACCGAGTATATATTCGAGCCGAATGCAGCTGAGGTTTTGGGGTATTTGCTGCCGCAGTATCTGGTTACCACCATTTATGCCGCTTTATTACAAGCAGCGGCCAGTGAGCTCAGCTCGCGTATGAATGCAATGAGTAACGCTACGGATAATGCTCAGGAGCTTATCGCAAAATTGGATTTGCACTATAATAAAGTTCGTCAGGCCGGCATAACCCGCGAGATTACAGAAATCGTGGGCGGTGCTGAGGCATTGAAGTAAGGGGGTTTACCATTGGCAAACGGTAAAGTCGTACAGGTTATAGGACCTGTCGTAGATATTGAATTTCCTGCGGGTGAACTGCCAGATATTCTTAATGCAGTCACAATCCAGGGTAAAGCCGGCGAGGTAGAAATTGATTTGGTGGTAGAGGTTATGCAGCATTTGGGTGATAGTGTTACCCGCTGTATTGCCATGAGCTCCACTGATGGTCTGACTCGTGGCATGGAAGCAGTTGATACTGGAGCACCTATTAAAGTTCCGGTAGGAGATGCTTGCCTTGGCCGTGTATTTAACGTATTGGGGCAGACAGTTGACCATAATCCAGAGCCAGTTGGCAACAAGGAATTTTGGCCAATTCATCGTCCAGCTCCTAAATTTGATGATCAGGAAACATCCACCCAGATCTTGGAAACTGGTATTAAGGTAGTTGACCTGATCGCTCCATATTCCCGTGGTGGTAAGATCGGTTTGTTTGGTGGTGCCGGTGTAGGCAAGACCGTACTTATCATGGAGCTTATTCATAATATTGCTACTCAGCACGGTGGTTACTCTGTATTCGCAGGTGTAGGTGAGCGTACTCGTGAGGGTAATGACCTGTGGACAGAAATGACTGAGTCTGGGGTTATTGACAAGACCGCATTGGTTTACGGCCAGATGAATGAGCCACCAGGAGCCCGTATGCGGGTAGGTCTGACTGGTCTGACTATGGCGGAGTATTTCCGTGATGTTCAGGGACAGGACGTGCTGTTGTTCATTGATAACATTTTCCGTTTCATCCAGGCTGGTTCCGAGGTATCAGCACTTTTGGGACGTATGCCATCAGCGGTAGGTTATCAGCCAACATTGAGTACAGATATTGGTACCTTGCAGGAGCGTATTACTTCCACCAATAAGGGTTCCATCACTTCGGTACAGGCTGTATATGTGCCTGCCGATGACTTGACTGACCCTGCACCAGCAGGCACATTTACTCATCTGGATGCTACTACGGTATTATCTCGTCAGATTGCCGAGTTGGGTATCTATCCGGCAGTGGATCCATTGGATTCCACCTCTCGAATTTTGGATCCAAATGTCATTGGTTCCGAACATTATGAGGTTGCTCGTGGTGTACAGGCAGTTTTGCAGAAATACAAGGAATTGCAGGATATTATCGCAATTCTGGGTATGGAAGAGCTTTCTGATGCGGATAAGCTCACCGTTGCCCGAGCCCGTAAAATTCAGCGATTCCTGTCCCAGCCGTTCTCAGTAGCAGAAATATTTACCGGTACTCCTGGTAAATATGTGGCACTTAAGGACACTATACGTGGATTTAAAGAAATTCTGGAGGGCAAATATGACGACCTGCCAGAGGCTGCCTTCTACATGGTAGGCGGTATCGAAGAGGTTGTTGAAAAGGCAGAGAAGATGAAAAAGGAGGGATAATCCATGGCTACAATAAAGCTAGAGATTGTGTCTCCTGATAAGGTGGTGTATGCCGCTGACATCGAAATGCTGATTGTCCGGGCTACTGATGGTGAGTTAGGCGTTTTGCCTCATCATGCTCCCTTGGTAACTGGGCTTGTACCTCATGCCATGCGGATAAAAATCGATGGCGAAGAAAAGTTGGTAGCAGTTGGTGGCGGTTTTATGGAGGTTCAGCCAGAAAAAATTTCTGTGCTGGCTTCTGTAGCAGAGTTGCCTGAGGATATCGATGAGGAACGGGCCAGTCAATCCATGGCTAGGGCCAAGAAACGCATTGAGGATTATAAAGCCGGTGTTGAGGATATAAATATTATTCGGGCAGAGGCATCTTTAAAGCGAGCAGCTGCCAGACTCACGGCTTTGGGGAAGCATATAGAATAAAAATTCATAATTAGGGCTTTCGATTGTATAGTCAAACGGCCCGGGCGGCAAGCCCGGGCCGTATATTTTTTGAGATAGGCTTTCATCATTTGGATCCTAAAACAAAAGGCAAAAGTAAAAAGAAAAAATCTAATTTCTACTGAGAAATTTCTTTTATTTTTTGGTAAAATCCTAGGTAGGGATAAAATTAAGGAATTATCTTACAAATGGGAAAGGATGCTGTATATGAGTATAAAAATAAACATACGGGAGGATTCAGCTGCCGGTGTGTTGTTAGTGGAGTTGGAAGGGCGTCTTGATGCTACCACAGTAGATGACTTCAACCAGAGAATAGAAGAAGTTGCTACGAAGGGATCCCAGTTGGATTTAGATTTTTCTCGCCTTGAGTATATGTCATCAGCGGGGCTTCGCTCTATTCTTATGGCCCAAAAGCTTGCCAATAAGGAAAATATTAAATTTAGGGTAGTAAATCCGCAGTCCAGTGTGGCGGAAGTCTTTGCTATGACCGGATTTAATCATTTTGTGGAAATTGTAAATACCAATATGGAATCGGCAGATGAGGCTGTATCAGATAGCCTGAGGGGTTTTTATCCTCTTCGGGCAATTCAGCGTTGGATGATGGACACACATTTTCAAAAAGCGAATTCCACTATGATGAATGAAGGTGGGTTGGCTAAACTGGATGATTCCCTCGATATGGAGCGACTGGCCAGTGCCATAAATGACACCTTGGCGGCCCATGATATTTTTCGTTGCCGTATATTGTTCCATCCGGAGACGGGTGATATATGTCAACGCTTTGATGGAAGCTTGTCCAAGGTACGGATTGAGTCCTTGTCAGAGGAAGAATTTGAAAAGCGTAAGCTGGAACTGAAACGGCCGTACCAAATCATTGATCGGCCATTGTTTCGTATTTATCTGATTATTACCCCATCCGGAAAATATATGTATTTGGATTTTTACCATGTGATAATGGATGGTGTAGCAACGGCTATGCTGTTTTTCCGGGAGTTGGATCTTCGCTACAGGGGGAAAAGAGTAAAGCAGGATGAAATGGGCTATGCCGATTACATAGTGCAGGAATGTAACCAGCCGAAGGATGAGACAGGGGCTGCTTATTGGAGAAAAATGCTGAAAGACTTTGATGAAAATAAGCATTTGCCGCCTAGTGATTTAAAAGATGGGGTTTGGAAATTCAATGCTCTTTATCGACAGCTGCAAAATATCCAAAAGAATTTTTGGGCGGAATCAAAATATTCGGAGCACACCTTTTTGTTGGCAGCAGTAATGTTGGCCATAGCTAAGTCGGCTGGTAGCCGGGAAGCGATTATGAGCTATGTCCATAATGGACGTACTACCCGGGCGGAAATGCGTTTGATGGGGTTGATGATTACTCAGCTGCCAATCAGATATGATTTTTATGAAGATATAACAGTAAAGGATTTCATTGAGGATTTAGAACGAAAGTTGGCCGAAGGGGTTCAATATCGTGATAGCCTGGATACAGTGTATACTGAAGGCCTGGAGGATGACTGTGCTACCTTTATCCTGCAAAAGGGCAATTTAATGGGGAATGCTGGTGGCGAATTTCCTCTTTGCGGCACTCAGGCATTGCTGCAGGAGTTGCCGCAGAACAAAGCTTCAGCGGTGGAGAATTCTTTGGATGTTCATGTTGTAGCCGAAAATGATGGAACTTACCGCATGAAACTGGAATACGATGCAAGCCGTTATTCGGAGAGCAAAATGAACTATTTGGCCGATTTGGTGGACGAAATGCTGAAGGGATTAAAAAATGCTGAAAAATCAGTGTTGGAGCTGCTGGCATGAAGTTTTTAACTGAGCTTGGGAGAAAAACGGTTATATCGACCCGTTTTTTTTCAGTTTTTGGGGCCTCAATGGTGGCCATGACCACATCCTATATTCTTATATTGACTGATAATGTCGTGGCAGGGCAGCTGGTTTCCGATGAGGCTGTAGCTGCCATGTCATTGGTATTTCCGTTGTTGCCTATGCTGTTTTTTGTCAGTTATTTGATAGCTGATGGTTTAGGGATGATGGCGGCTTATGCCCAGGGAAGAGATGACCGTATAGCGGTGAACCGTTTTTTCAGTCAGGGGACAATATTATCTCTGGGTCTGGGGATATGTCTGTTTGTGCTTCTTTGGTGTTTTCAGGAGGAAATTTTGGCCTTTTGGGAAATATCATCGGAGTTGATGACTTATGCCCGGGCTTATTACAGTACCCTGAAATGGCTCCCCTTGGTTATTTTTCTCAATATTTTTTTCTATACATTTCTGGTACAGGAGGGAGAAGAACAAATTTGCGCTCAGGCCTCTATAGTGGCCTTTGGAGTAAATGTTGTATTGGATATTGTACTATGTTATGAATTGGGAGTTATGGGAATTGGTTTGGCTACGGTTATTGGTACTTTGACTTCCTGTTTGGTACAGTGCCGGTTTCTGTTTTCAGCTAAAAGCCGGTTAAATTTTAGTTTGTATTGGGATTTTCGGCAAATCCTTCAGGGCTTCGCCTATAGTTTGTATCATTCGATTGATACCCTGTATCTATCCCTGCTTCCGATACTGATGTCCACTTACGTGATTGCCCGTTGGGGCGAGAGTCACATCATTGTTGTGACAGTAATCACCAATGTCCTGGTGCTGGTTATAGCCTTGTATACTGGGGTGGTGGATTGCTTGCAGCCCATGGTTTGTCAATATTATTCGGAGGGAAATCTTTTTTGTATAAAAAAGACTATGGGGCTGGGCATTGCGGCGACCATTGCTATCAGCTTAGCAGTGACTGTTATGGGAGCTATATGTGCCCCGATTTTGCCATACATATTTGGCGTTGATGATGAATATATCGCACTGGAGGCTACTCAATCCTTACGAATGTTTTTGATTTTTATGGTCTTTTTGGGGATTACCCTTATGTACAGTAATTATTATATTTACATAAAGCATTGGAATCATGGACTTTTGGTCAAAACCTTGTTGTTGCTGGTTTTGCCAGCGGTGGGTATGCTATTGGGTGATTTTCAGGGTATTAATGGTATGTGGCTTGGAGTAGGGGGGGCCTTTGCAGCGGCATACGCTATCAACCTTATTTGGGTTAAGCTTCGGTATCAAGGAAACAACTTGCTGCTGATGGACGAGACTCAGATGAACCGACAACTTTCATATGATATAAATACTGTGAAGGAAGACGTGATGGACTTATCCATGAAGGTGGTTGCAGACCTGCAGGAGTTGGGGGTGCCTTCGAAAAAAAGAATTCATATAAGGTTGTTGGTGGAAGAGATAGGTATGCATGCAGTGGAGCGGGCGGAAGGACAAGTCTTCCAAATGGAAATATCCATGCTTTTAAGTAGAGATCCAGCTGGTGTTATAAAAATGTCCGTACGGGACAATGCTCCTCCTTATGATATAATTGCTGCAGCGGAACAGGGGAGTTTTTCCTGGCGGGAGCACTTTATCGAGTCCATTACAGCTAATTTGCCGAAGCGACGCTATTTGTCGGCCGGGGATGAAAACAGATTTATGTTGGAGATTGATTGATGATTATTCCCAAGGAGACCTCAGTTTCAAGGGAAATCATTTGTTATAGATAGCAGGAGGAAAACCAATTGGCTCAATATTTTATTAAACACCCGTTACAGGCTGTAGTAGGAGCTATTCTTCTGACATTGCTGGGAATACTGGCGGCAGTACAGCTGCCTGTAGAGGAATATCCTAATATGAATCAGCCTACGGTTAATGTTACCACTGAGTATCCTGGGGCAGATGCCCAGGTGTTGCAGGATACTGTGGCCAAAATTATTGAAGATGAAATACGAGGCATTGAGGGGATAGATAGTCTCAGCTCCTATTCGGACTCTTCCGGCAGCTATCAGTTGAGTATCACCTTTGATTATGGAATTGCTGGCGATATTGCTACGGTGAATGTGCAGAACCGACTGCAGACGATCCTTTCACGCTTGCCTCAGGAGGTTCAGAACTCCGGTATCCAGGTTAGCCGCAGTACCAAGGACATGATTTTTGTTATGGCTTTGTGTTCACCGAATGGCACCTATGACAGTGTTTATCTGCAAAATTACGCCAAAGCGTATTTTCTGGATCAGATAAAGAGGGTGTCCGGTGTAGGCGGCGTGGACGAATACTCGGAGGATTATGCCATGCGTATCTGGCTGCAGCCGGATAAGTTGGCTGTACGGGGCTTGGCTGTAAATGATGTTACCGAGGCTATTAAGGAGCAAAACAGCCGACCAGCAGTAGGATCTTTGGGGAAATCGCCTACGCCGTCCATTCAGGAAAAGCAGTTGATTGGTCGGGTAACGAACAACAAACAAACCCCGGAAGATTTTGCGAAAATAGTGTTAAAGTCGGAAAATGGCGCTATTACACGCTTGGGAGATGTAGCGCGAGTCAGTGAAGGAGCCAAGGATACCCGATATTTGTCCTTCGTTGATGGCAAGCCGGCCGCTGCTTATGGTATTACGTTGGCGGATAATGCCAATGCGTTGGAGACTATCACGAAAGTGCGGGAAATTTTGGATACGGCGAAGCAGTCCTTCCCGCCGGATATGGAATTGAAAATAGTCGTAGACCGTACGAATTATATTTCTGAATCCATGCATGAGGTATCATATACCTTTATTGAAGCGCTTATCATGGTTATGATAATCATGTATGTATTTTTGCAGAATCGTGGCGCGACAATTATTTCCATTTTGACTATACCGGTATCCCTGGTAGCCACCTTTATTGCCTTTAGGCTGTTGGGCTTTACCATAAATCTTCTTACGCTGTTTGCCTTGATTTTGGCCATCGGTCTGGTGGTGGATGATGCTATTGTAGTGGTGGAGAGCGTTATGCAGGAACAGGAACGAGGGGAGCAGGATATCAAGAAAGCCACCCTGGCAGCTTTGGGCATTGTGCAAAAGCCAGTTATAGCCATAGCCTTTGTCTTGTTGGCTGTTTTTTTGCCAGTGGCTTTTTTTGAGGGAATGACGGGAATCCTGTATCGTCAGTTTGCCCTGACTATAGCTGTATCCATGGGTATATCGGCGGTAGTGGCTTTATCGCTTACGCCGGCCCTTTGCGTGCTTATTTTGCCATACTTGAGCAGACAGACAGAAAATAACTGTTTGTTAAACTGGTTTCAGTCTATTTTCCGGTACTGTCAGCAAAAATATCTAAAGGGTTTGGGCTGGTGCCTCCGACGCACTGGTATGATATTGACCGGTTTGGCGGTGCTGACGGCGTTAATTGTCGTGGTTTATCGGCTATTGCCTACGGAATTTATTCCTGGCGAGGATCAGGGGTATTATATGGTTGGGGTTAATCTGCCGGAGGGAACTTCTATGAACCGTACGGCTGATTCCATCAACCATTTGGCCGAAGCATTGTTGCAAAATGATGCTTTGGCAAATGTTGTAGGTATTACCGGGGCGGATTTATTGAGTGATACTACCAAGTCCAGTGCAGGAATAATGTTTGTGGCCATGAAGGATTGGGACGAACGCAGAGAGTTAGGTGTCGATACAGAAGAGATTGTTGAATCGGCCAATGAAGCAGTCCAACAATCCATACCTGAGGCTCATGGGCTGGTGGTGGCCCCATTTATTTCCCGAGATATTTCCCTGCAGGTAATGGATATTACCGGTCATACGGATCAGGAGCTTAACGATTTGGCCTTGGCCCTGTATCGGGAAGCTCAAAATCGGGAAGAGTTGGACGAGGTGGAAATTGGCTTTTCAATTAATACGCCTTATATTGATTTTACTGTAAATGAGGATCGGGCTAAGGAACTGAATGTGAACCTGGCGGATATCTATGCTACCCTGGAAGTACTTTTAGGCGGTCAGGAAGTAAATGATTTTAATCGTTACGGACAGGTGTATAAAACGGTATTGCAGGCTGATCAAGGCTATCGGGCCACTGAGATGGATTTGCGGTATTTGTATGTTCGCAGTGCAGATGGGGTAATGATACCGATAAACAGTCTGGTGCAATCCAACAAGGGGGTTGGTCCGGCCTATATCAGCCGGTATAACGGTGTGCGGAGTTTTCAGGTGACTGTTACCGCTGCGGAAGGATATTCTTCCGGTGAAGCCATGGATGCCATTGAAGAGGCCGCCAATAAGGTAGTCGGTACAGGTTATCGTTTGGCCTGGTCTAAGGACAGTCAGCAGGAAAAACGGGCTCAGCAGGATGTGGTGTATATTTTGGCTCTGGGCATAGTATTCGTTTTTCTGTGCCTGGTGGCGCTGTATGAGTCCTGGAGCTTGCCGGTGGCTGTGTTGCTGTCGGTGCCGTTGGGCATTGGCGGCGCATTGCTGGGTATGGTGTTAGCTGATATTCCTATAAGTATATTCGTTCAGATTGGTATCCTTTTGATGGTGGGTTTGACGGTAAAAAACGCCATCCTGATTGTGGAGTATGCCAAAGAACGGGTGGATAACGGGATGGCTCCGTTAAGGGCGGTAATGGTTGCGGCTAAGTTGCGGTTTAGACCGATAGTTATGACATCTTTTGCCTTTGTAGTGGGCTGTCTGCCGTTAGCCTTTGCCGATGGAGCTGGCAGTGTATCCCGGTGCAGTATGGGCGTCGCTGTAGTAAGCGGTATGACCGTTGGCACTATTTTGGGCGTATTTGTTATTCCATTGCTGTTTGTATTGGTCTGCCGACTGTATAAAAGCACGGTTAAAGGAGCGTAAAAAAAGCGGGGATAGCCTGAAGCTATCTCCGCTCTTTTAGTTTACCAAAATTGTTATTACATAAAGAACTGATTGTACACACTGAGACCTAAGAGGCCGATGGAAGCACATAGGGTAAACAGGCTGACACCAATAAGAATTTTGTGAACCTTGTCACTGAAATTGGCATGGCGGTTTACATACACCACAATCATACCTACCGAGAGACAGGCGTACATACCACGTCCTAAATTATCCAGGTTAGACCAGGCAAGCACCAGAATCAGAACTGTAAATACAATGAGAAAAATCAGTAGTAAGTCCCGGCTGGCCTTTGGCTTTAAATTTGATTTGGCAGCGGATGTTTCCTGAGCTGCATTCTTTTTTTGAATCTTCTTATATTGAGTAGACATTAAATCAATCACCTATCTTATAAAAATTGTGAAAAACACAAAAAAATTATACCATAATAGGGACACTGATACAATATTGGATTTATCTGGGGACTCACTTTGTAGTAAACAAAATATTACACTTTTTTAGTGTTTTCTATTATAAATATGTAACTTTTTTCCAGGAAAATTTGCAGTGAAAAAACACTGATGGTAAAATAGGTATGTATGTGAAAAAATAAATTCTAGGAATAAATATTATACAAAGGGAAGGAGAGATTGTTTCGATGATAAGAGAGCGACGGAGTCGGCAAAAGCTGGAGACATATTATAAACGCTTTACAGAAAAGGGGGAGATGGACCCTAATGTGCACCCTTGGGTAGCCAAGTCCTGGTCGCAAAGTGCCAGTCTCGGGGTGGACTATGAAAAAATGTCTACCACCAACCGTCTAACTCCGGAGGAATTTGCTGAGCTTCAAAAGCAGCATAAGCCAGCTATTGATTATTTGGAAAATATTAGTGTTAATGTGCGGGAATTTTTCCAAAAGTATAATATTAGTCTGTTGCTTTTAGATGCTAACTGCACGGTGTTAAAAAGCTATTCTATGCCCTTTTACCAAATGACCCCGGGAGAAATTGAGGGGGTGCGGGTAGGTATAGAGGATATTGGTACCTCCAGCATCAGCATTGCCATGGAGCATAAGTCGCCTTTCTGGCTGTTTGGACCAGAAATGTGGGCTAAGGAGTGCCAGGAAAGCGATGCTTGTTCAGCGCCGATTATTGTGGATAATGAAATTGCATATATTATAACCTTGGTGGCGGTGGAGCAAAGTGACATGCCTCAGGATGCCATTATTGCCATGCTTTTAACGATTAAGCAGGCTTTGGAGGGCTTTTTGAAGCAATATACCAGGATAAAGGCGCAGGAAGCCATCTTGGATGCTACCCCATTTGCCGTTTACCATGTTATGGCCGGAGATGAGGTGGCTTATGCCAACAAGCTGGGCAGGAGCCGGCTCATGGGTATTGGCGCTCAGCAAAAGAGCGATAACGAAATTGAGACTAATCTCAACGAAGTTATTATGAATTATCGTCATACACCTATATATCGTGGATTTAAAGGAGTGCCTTCCTATAACAAGGAAGTTACTTGGATCACTCAGGCCAAGACCTACGAGGATATTACTACAGTTGTACCGTTGGATTATAATGCTGATGAAACAGTCCATAGTGTTGTGGCGGTCTCTATGCCAATTGAAGATTTGCGGACATTGGTTGCTCATGCTGCGGGATTTACGGCTAAGTACAGCCTGAATTCCTTGGTAAGTGGTGGCACTAATTTTAATTCCATAAAGGATAAAGCCTTGAGAATTGCCCGCAACAAGCATCACATGCTGATTCAGGGTGAATCGGGAACTGGTAAACAACGTATGGCTCATGGTATTCACCAGGCTAGTCCCCGGGCTGCTGGTCCTCTTATAACTATACATTGTGGAGATACTACGCCGGAAATATTGGAGCAGGAGTTATTTGGTGTTGCTCTTAATGCGGAAATCAGTCATCCAGGCAAGCTGGAATTGGCTTCTGGTGGTACATTGTTTATTGATGAAATAGAGAAAATGCCACGAAATATCGCGGTGGAGCTGGCGGCTGCTTTAAATACCAGTCAGTCTAACCGGGTAGGGGAAAATGTGGAACGTTCTATTGATGTGCGTATTATTGCTGCCTGTGACAGTGATTTGAAGCGCCTTACGGAAAGAGGCTTGTTTTCCAGAGAATTATATGATATTATCTCTCGCAGTGTAATACGAATTCCATCCTTGAGAAATCGTCGGGAGGATATAAGAGATTTGGCCAATCATATTGTCAACGAGTTGGCTAGTCAGCATCAGATGCCGGTGAAGGAAATAGCCGACGAGACGGTGGAAATCCTGATGAATTATGATTGGCCAGGTAATATCAAACAGTTACAGGGAGTCATTGAGGTGGCCTTCTTTAAAACTGCGGACGGAGTTATTAGGCCGGAAGACATCAACCTTATGGGCGACGTTAAGCCGGATAACAAGTGGAAGGAAGATAAGGATATTTTCATAAAGGCATGGAAGGCCGCTGGTGGCAATGTGAGCCGGATGGCTAATCTTCTCCATGTTAGCCGGGTGACTTTGTATCGGTATCTCAAGAAATATGGATTCGAAAAGAAATAAAAGCGTCAGGTGGAGACCTATATTCGGACCGCTTTCGCTTAGTATTTTGCCTAGTGGTACTAGGTTCGCACGGCGTCTTTGACTTGTGCTCACCAAGTGCCAAGGCAAAATAATGTCCTTCATATAGGCACCACCTTCCTTAGCGTTTAAAATGTTGAATAGGAGCGATAGATTTGCGTTTACGGAGAAAGCCTTGGGTAGACGAGGCTATTCACAATTTTGATGACTTTGTGTTCCCAAAGGACAAACCGGCCGGGGAAGACCAGCGGGGAAAATGGTCTGAAGTTTTTGGCCGTCCAGGAGAGCTTTACGTGGAGCTGGGCACTGGTAAAGGGGACTTTATCAGTCAGATGGCCTTAAGGCATCCAGAAATTAATTTTATTGGAATTGAGGCCCAGCAGGATGTGTTATACATGGCCGCCAAGAAAATTCGGGAGCTGGAGCTCAACAATGTAAAATTATTGGTCTTTGATATCAACAACATCGAAACTATTTTTGCTGAGGGGGAAGTGGATCAGTTTTATGTAAATTTCTGTGATCCATGGCCTAAGGCACGGCATGCTAAGCGTCGTTTGACCCATATTGGCTTCTTACGGCGTTATGCCAAGTTATTGAAGCACCCAGGTAAGCTGATATTCAAAACCGATAATCGGCCGTTATTTGATTTTTCCTTGGAGCAGTTTGAAGAAGCGGGCCTTAAGGTCGATGATGTGTCCTTTGATCTGCACGCAGAGAATCGTCCGGACAATATTATGACGGAATATGAACGAAAGTTTAGTGGATTTGGTGAGAAAATTAATCGGTGTGAGGTAACCTTTCCGTGACAAATATGCAACGGCTGGAACAAAGAAAGCTGGGGAAAATATGGAAAAATAACCATGAGGCCATGATGGCCATGGTTATCATATTGTTGATAGCGGGGTTGTTCAATGTGTTCAGCTCTACTTTTGTTATGGCTGAACGTGACTATGAAACACCCTATTATTTTTTGAATCGTCATGCCATAAGCATGGTTTTGGGCCTGGTCTGCTGTGCTATCGCCGCCAAGGTGGATTACCATAAGTGGCGTTCCTGGATTGGTTTTGTAACGGTAATTATTACCATATCGTTGATATTTGTTTTGGCCTTTGGGGTTTCTATAAATGGTTCCAAACGCTGGATAACCTTACCAGGAATTTCGGTACAGCCAGCGGAATTTGCTAAAATGTGCAGTATCATGCTGGCTGGGTATTATATTTCTTTCCGACATGCCAAGGGAAGAGTTATAAATATGTTCAACCGACAGTACGGTGTTATCGCAGCGATGGCCCTGCTGGTATATTTGGAACCGGACATGGGAACTGCCTGTATTATTATTGGTATCCCGGCGGTAATGCTGGTAGTTGGCGGACTTAGCTGGGGTAAACTTAAATGGGTATTATTGGTCAGCATTGTAGCGGTGGTAGCCATGTGTTATATGCAGCCTTACCGTATGGAACGTATTATGGTAACCTATGATCCGTGGCCCTATGCCCAGGATAAGGGCTATCAGATAGTTCGCTCCTTGATGTCAATTGGCTCTGGCGGCTTGTTTGGCATGGGGATTGGCCAAGGACTTAGCAAATATGACTATTTGCCGGAAGCCCACACTGATTTTGCCTTTGCGGTATTTAGCCAGGAATTTGGCTTTATAGTGGTGCTGGCTATGTTATTGGTATATATTGGTTTTTGTTATTATACAGCTCAAATAGCTAAAAATGCCCCAGATACTTATGGCCAGCTTCTGGGGACAGGTATATTGTTGTTGGTGGGAGGTCAAGCTGCCGCTAATCTATTTATGATTAGTGGGATGTTCCCGGTAGTTGGTGTACCGTTGCCTTTTATTAGTTATGGAGGTACATCCCTTCTCACATCGTTGTTTGCGGTGGGCATATTGATAAATATCAGCCGTCAAACCCAAAAACAAAAGGAACATGAGCTTATTGCGCAAGCATTAAAGCAGGAAATTCAGCCACGCAGACCGTCTTTGCGACGGGTAAAATGAGTGGATGCAAGATTGTATAGAAGGTTGACTTTGGAATGAAAAAACGACAGAAACGCATTGCCCTGGTAAATGATATTACGGGTTTTGGCCGGTGTTCAATAACGGTGGAACTGCCATTGATTTCCGCCATGAAAATACAGGCTTGCCCCTTTCCTACGGCAATTTTATCCGTACATACGGGGTTTACTCCTCATTATCTGGATGACTACACCCAGCGCATGATGCCCTATATGAAAAACTGGGAACAGCACGGCATAGCCTTTGACGGGATTTGTACGGGCTTTCTGGGTTCTCTGGATCAGATAAATTTGGTGGAATACTTTATTCATCACTTTAAAAAGAAGGATACCAGAGTAATGGTGGACCCGGTAATGGGAGACTATGGGCGACTGTATTCCTCCTATACACCGGAAATGTGCCGGGAGATGCGTCGGTTGTTAAAATGGGCTGATTTGGTGACGCCTAATTTGACTGAGGCTTGTCAGCTGTTGGATATTCCTTATCCAAAGGATGGCAAGGCCACGGAGGACCAGCTGGTTTCCATGGGAAAAGCCCTGGCAGAAAAGGGGCCTAAGCAGGTGGTTATTACCGGATTAAGCGACAATGCCCATATTAAGAATTTTGTCTTTGAAAAGGATGGAGTTCAGGAATTTGTCGTACGGGACAAGGTTGGGGACGATCGGTCCGGTACGGGGGATGCCTTTGCGGCTATAGTGGCAGGCAGCCTGATAAATGGTCTTTCCCTGCTGGAAGCAGTGGAAAAGGCAGCGGATTTCATCAATAAGGTATTGGAATATACGGTTGAGCTGGATTTACCGTGGAATTACGGCTTGGCCTTTGAGGAATATTTAACAGAACTGAAATGATTTGTATGGAGTAAGAACATGATAGTTTATGCAACCCATGAAGGCGGCAGATATTTAACCGTGGCAGACAGTCTTAAGGAAAAGCCGGAAGGACAGCGGGGAATATATATAAATCTGACCAATAAGTGCAATTGTGCCTGCACCTTTTGTCTGCGCAATATGAAGAAAATGGCGGAGGAAAGCTCCCTTTGGTTAAAGGAAGAGCCTACGGTGGAGCAGGTGAAGCAGGAATTGGACAATCTTCCCTGGGATTATGTGTCGGAAATAGTATTTTGCGGCTTTGGAGAACCTACTATGCGTTTGGAAACAGTAGTGGAGCTCCTGAAGTACATCAAAGATACCCATCCGAAGATTAAGACCCGGCTTAATACCAACGGATTGTCGGATTTGGCCCATGGACGCTCTACTGCAGGGGATTTCACTGGTGGTATTTTGGATACTGTGTCCATAAGTCTTAATGCCTCCAATGCGGAAAGATATTTGGAACTTACCCGGGCAAAATATGGCATTGAATCCTATGATGCCATGCTTAAGTTTGCCGTTGATTGCAAAAAATATGTTCCCAATGTTGTTTTGACTGTGGTGGAAAAGGTGGAAAATCAGCAGGAAATAGATCGCTGTCAGAAGCTATGTGATGAGCGAGGCTTAAAACTGCGGGTACGCATATACGAGGATAACTAATAGAAAGGCGTGTATTGAGCAATGAAGAAACTTGTGGTTATCCGTGGCGGTGGCGAGCTGGCGACTGGTATTGCCCACCGTTTGCACAATACCGGCTATAAGGTATTGATGTTGGAAAGACAATATCCCTCTGCTATTCGACGAAATATTGTCTTTTCAGAGGCTATTTACGATGGGGAAGCCCGAGTTGAACGGACAACCTGCTATCGGGCCGATGATTTGAAGCAGGCAGAAAGACTGCTTAAAGAAGGTAATATTGTTATTATGGTGGATCCGGAAGCCAATTGTTTGGAAAAACTTCATCCTAATGTATTGGTGGATGCCATTTATGCCAAGCGAAATATGGGAACCCATAAGGATATGGCTCCCTTGACCATTGGCGTTGGTCCGGGCTTTGTGGCGGGTAAGGATGTCACCTGTGTTATTGAAACTTCCCGGGGACATAATCTGGGACGGATAATACATGACGGTATTGCCATGCCGGAAAAGGAGATTGCTGAGGCCCGGGCGCTGATGAAGGCCTCCCATTCCATTAATTCTCCTTGCGATGGGTATTTGGAAGCTGGGCACCCTACTGCCTATGTCATTAACAAGAATGAAGTGATTGCCAAGCTCCATATGGAAGGTGGCCATGTGCTGGAAATTCGTACCCCGATAGCTGGCGTACTGCGTGGCATGCTTCATGATGATTGCCCAGTGCGTACAGGATTGAAAATTGCGGAAATAGATCCAAGCACCAAGCCGGATAATTGCATGAGTATATCCGCCAAATCCCGCTGTGTGTCCGGTTCGGTTTTGGAAGCAATTATTGCCTGGGAAAACAAGCAGCCAAAGAAATCCCGCCTACCATGGAAGAAGTTAAGGAATGGTGACAAGTGGCATATATAGTAACAAAATTAATAACAACGCCGGATAGCCTGGATTTTTATTTGCTGGGCAGCTTTTCCGATATGAAACAGGCGGCGGCTGCGGCTACGGAGGAATATAAGGAATATAACAAGAAGGCTTCTTTTATTAATCTGGAAATGGTTAATGAGTGGCTGAGTACCCGGGGAGAATATTCCTTCCGGCAGGATAAAAATAATCGGATACAGCTGGATATTAGTCTGGTGGAGGAAAATCAGCTGGTACCGGCGGAACATCAGAAGATTTTTACCTGTGCTGGCAGTGATAAGGAGTTTTTGAAGTTTAGTGAGACCATTTGCCCGGACGGGGTGAAGAAGGCTGAATTGTAGAGTTTTTAGCCAGACGGAGGTCTATAAGGGGACATCAGTTTCCCTTGGCACTTAGCGAGGACAAACGACAGTGCCGTGCAAGCTTAGTACCACTAGGGAAACTGCCCCGAGCGCGAGCGTGCCCCGTTAGACCTCCGTCTGGCTTTTGCTATTTTGTGGTTTTATTTCATAAATGATTTGACAAAATGATTTTATAGATGTAGAATAAGTCTGCTGGTTAATTAGGCCAGTCAATGACTCAGTAGCTCAGCTGGATTAGAGTACTTGACTACGAATCAAGGGGTCGGGGGTTCGAGTCCCTCCTGGGTCACCATTGTATATTCGGGGCTGTGAATTTCTCACGGCCCTTTTTTTATGCTTCTCGTTGTGTTATACTTTAGAAGTTATAAAAATGAATGATATTCATATTTCACATTTATGATAAATTTCACCAAGGAGGCAGGTATGGTGGCTGAACAGGAAAAGATGGGCCGGCGTGAGCAAAAAAAGTTAAAGGCCCGCAATGAAATACTGGATGCAGCGGTGAGCCAGTTCACCCAAAAGGGCTTTTTGGAGACATCCATTGCGGATATTATGAAAGAGGCCGATATGGGGTTGGGCACCTTTTACAACTATTTCTCCTCTAAGGAGGATGTTTTGCTGAAGCTCTTGAACAGGTCAGCCGAAAGCTTTGGGCAGCGAATGACGGCTATTATGCAGGAGACCTCCAGCAATCGAGAGATATTGCATGAAATGGTTATGTTTACGGCCCGTTTGGTGGCAGAAAACCGTTATCTGTTGCCTTTGTTGTTCACCGAGGCCATGGGGCATTCCCGTTCCAAGGGAAGTCGTCCTGAGGGTATGGACCCGCCGAAGTTTATGGGGGCTTTTTTGAATATTATTCGTAACGGCCAGGAAAAGGGTGAATTTCGTCAGGATGTATCGGCGGAAATTATCTCGGAATTATTTCATTCCATGTTTCAGGGAGCGGCTTATAGCCGTGTAGATATTTCCTTTGAGGAAAATATCGAGATGAAGCTAAAACTGCTTATTGCGGGAATAAGTAAAGACTAAACTATAGATTAATAGGGGATACAAGATGATTAGCGTTACCAAGTTATTATTTGCCAGAGAATATTATGGTGATTCCTTGCGATATACCAAGGGTGCCAGCAGAGTGAAAAATGGTGCCGGAGAAGGTATGGGACCAGTGGTGGTATGGAACAGTACTAAAACCTGTAACTTGAAGTGTCGTCACTGCTATATGAATTCTGACAGTAAAAAGTATCAGAATGAATTAACCACCCAAGAGGCCAAGACCTTTATTGATGATTTGGCAGATTTTAAGGTACCGGTACTGTTGTTTTCCGGTGGAGAGCCCCTTATTCGGCCAGATTTTTTTGAGCTGGCGGAATACGCCCAAAAGAAGGGGGTCAGACCAACCCTGTCTACTAATGGAACCCTTATTACCCGGGAGGTGGCCCAGCGTTTAAAAGACATTGGCGTTGGCTATGTGGGTATCTCTTTGGACGGCCTTAAGGACGTAAATGATAAATTCCGAGGGCAAGAGGGTGCCTATGAAAAGGCTATGGCGGGAATTCAAAATTGTGTAGCCGTAGGTCAGCGGGTAGGTCTGCGCTTTACTATTAATCATCACAATATCCAGGAGCTGGATAATATTTTTGATTTTATTGAAAGGGAAAACATTAACCGGGTATGTTTCTATCATTTGGTGTATTCCGGCCGGGGCAATGCCATGATGGATGAGGACGTGACCCCGGAGGAATCCCGTAAGGCGATGGATACCATTATTCGTCGTACTAAGGATTTTGAGAATCGGGGACTGGAAAAGGAAATCCTCACAGTGGATAACCATTGCGATGGAGTATATATGTATTTAAAGGCTCTGTCCGCCGGGGATGACGAGCTGGCTGAGCAGATTAAAAAATATATTTCTATGAACGGTGGCAACCGCTCCGGCATTGCCTTTGGAGAAGTGGACCCCTTTGGCTATGTTCATCCGGACCAGTTTACCCAGCACCATACTTTTGGCAATATTCGGGAACGTAAATTCAGTGAAATTTGGCAGGATACCAGCCACCCGATTATGGCTGGGCTTAAGGACCGGAAAAAGCTGTTAAAGGGCCGGTGCAGCCAGTGCAAGTATTTGGATAATTGCAACGGTAATTTCCGAACCCGGGCTGAGGCCCGTACCGGGGACTTCTGGGAGTCGGATCCTTCCTGTTATCTTACCGATGAAGAAATAGGTATTGCGGGAGGTGCCAACAGTAAATGATTGTTTCATGGAATGTAACCAATGCCTGCAATATGTATTGCAATCATTGCTATCGTGAGGCGGGATGTAAGGCCGAGGAGGAGCTTTCTACTCAGGAGGCTAAACGACTTTTGGAGCAGATTGCCCAGGCCAATTTTAAGATTATGATTTTTTCCGGTGGTGAGCCCCTTATGCGGCCGGATATTGTGGAGCTGGTGGCTTATGCAACCAAACTGGGACTGAGACCGGTATTTGGCACCAATGGTACGCTTATTACCTTGGATATGGCCCAAAAATTAAAGGAAGCTGGTGCCATGGGGATGGGTATTTCCCTGGATTCCCTAGATAAGACCAAGCACGATAACTTCCGTAAATTCCCTGGGGGCTGGGAAGGCGCTGTTCGGGGCATGGAGAATTGCCGGAGTGTGGGACTGCCTTTCCAGATTCATACCACAGTAATGGATTGGAATAACCAGGAGCTGGAGGCTATCACGGATTTTGCAGTGGAAAAGGGAGCAGTAGCTCATCATTTCTTCTTCTTGGTGCCTACCGGCCGGGCTAAGTCCATTGAGGCGGAATCCCTGCGGGCAGAGCAATATGAGGAAACCCTTATACGGATAATGAAGAAACAGCAGCAGGTGGATATTGAGTTAAAGCCTACCTGCGCACCACAGTTTATGCGCATTGCGGCGCAAATGGGGGTAAAGACTCGCTTCAGACGGGGGTGTTTGGCGGGAACAGCCTATTGTATTATCAGCCCAAGAGGCAAGGTACAGCCCTGTGCGTACCTCAATATGGAATTGGGGGATGTACGGGAGACACCATTTGATGAGATATGGAAAAACAGTGAGGTGCTGAATACCTTACGGACGTTGGAATATAAAGGTGGCTGTGGGAACTGTGAATTTAAGCGGGCCTGTGGTGGTTGCCGGGCCCGGGCGGCTTTCTACAATAATGGGGACTACATGGCAGAGGAGCCATGGTGCCTCTATCATGGCCGTAAAGGCTAAGCCTTACCGCAGTCCCTGCTAGGTCAGGGGAAACCATTTTCGACTTCATCGCTGCGTCCAAATTATCATGTAATTTATAAACAGCCACAAATAGCTTACGGCACTGGGCGCAAGCGCCGTGCCTTACATACATCGATACATAATTTTTTTTACCCCACGCTAACGGGTGCTAAGGCTCCTTCCTCTAAGGTGGGAGTCAAGCACCCGTAAGCTCTGGATTTATTCGGCTAAATTCAGTGGGAGTACAAAGCTCCCACTGAATAAGTCTCATTTTACTGCCCATGATAAGCCTGCGGCAGCGGACTCCGCTCTTGCAGGCGAAAAGATTTCCCCTTCCTTATAGGTGTTGTGTCTGTTATTATGTTGGAAAATTTAATTTACTGCGTTATAATATGAGTTAATATTGATGGAGACAGTATATTAGCTAGGTGATCTTATGATTAAAATTATATTTTCTGATATGGATGGGACGCTGCTGGATGAGCATGGGCAGTTGCCACCGGACTTTGACGAAGTCATGGGGGAGCTGAAGCGTCGGGGCGTGATTTTTGCTCCTACCAGTGGCCGCCAGTATTTTGCCCTGATTGAGCAGATGGAAAAATATCAGGATGATTTTATGTTTTTGGCAGAAAATGGCTCCTTCAGCGTGTATAAAGGCGAGGAAATCTGTTCCAGCCCCATGCAGCAGGCCCATATTGATCAGGTAATAGCTGCGGCGGATGCCACACCGGAGATTTATCCTGTTTTGTGCGGCAAGAAAAGTTCTTACGTGCGGGAGGAATGGGAACCGTATATTGATAATGCCCGGCAATTTTTCACTCACAGCATTTTTGTAAAGGATTTTTCCGAGATCGACGATGAATTTATCAAGATTGCCATTTGTGACTGTGTCCGGGGGGACGCGGAGCACAATATTATGCCGGTGATTAATAAGTTTTCCCCGGAGCTGCAGGTCTGTTTAAGTGGTGATTACTGGGTGGACATATTAAATCCGGGCACCAATAAGGGCTGGGCCATCGGACAGGTGCAGAAAAAGTTCGGTTTCAAGCCAGAGGAATGTGCGGCCTTTGGGGACTACATGAATGACTTTGAGATGATGCAGGCGGTGTATTACAGCTATGCCATGGATAATGCGTATCCGGAAATAAAAAAAGTCGCCAGATTTACTACGAAGAGCAATGCCGAGTATGGGGTAATGTATCAGATAAAGGAATTTATTCGTCAGGGATTTATTTGATAAACAATGTGGGGAAAGTGAGGATAAATAAGTATGAAATACGATTATCACATGCACTTTGAATATGGGGATTATGATGTGGAATGGGCCAAGGGTTTTTTTGAGGCGGCAGCCAAGCGAGGCCTGAATGAAATCGGCATATCCGAGCACACCCATACCTTTCCGGAATTTAAGCAGCTGTACTATGATGACTTGATTTTGGACGACTCATTTGTGGGGCAGTTCCAGCAAAAATGGCTGAAAAAGAACAAATTTAAGCACACTTTGGATGACTATTTTGAGTTCATGGAGAAGCTGAAAGCGGCCGGATATAATGCCAAGATTGGTATTGAGGTGTGCAATTTCCAAAACCAGGAGAAGGTGGCGGAAATTTTAAATAAGTACAATTTTGATTATATTATCGGCTCCATTCATTTCATTAAGGGCTGGGCCTATGATTCAGAGGAAATTATGGTGGAGTGGAACCATCATACCTTGGATGAGATTTATGAGGCTTATACCCAGGAAATTGAGCATATGGTGGCCAGCGGTCTGTATGATGTGTTGGGGCACCCATATAATATCAGGCTTTATCGTATGATTCCGGACTTTGATGCGACGCCATACCTTAAACGGGCTATTGCGGCCCTGAAGAAGGCCAACATGTGTATTGATGTAAATACCGGTACCTTTTATCGGTATCCAATAGCGGAAATCACGCCGTATTATAAGTTTATGAGGCTGGCAGCGGAAGCAGGACTGCCAATGATTACCAGCTCCGATGCCCACAAGCCGGAGGACTGCGGCAGCTATATTGACGATGCTATCGAGTATGCCCGGTGCTACGGCTATACCCAGGGGGTAATGTTTGATAAGCGCCAGCGGACCTTGGTGACCTTGGGGTAATAATTATATATTGTGTATAAAAATATTAAACTGCGGTTGAAATGATGTATCATTTTGACCGCAGTTTTTATGTACACCCCCAATGGACAGATAGGCTGGCAGATGAATGGGTTACAAATATTGATTTTACTGGATTAGTAGAAAATTAGAGGGAGATTATACCTTCATTAGAAAAGACTTTTTGTCTTGTAGGGGGGGACATACATGCTATAATCATTTTAGCTGAACGGTTCAACGAGAGTGGTGAGTCGTTTAATTCAACATATACCAGACAATCCACAAGCGACGAAGGAGGCGCGAATAACTCGTCTGCAACAAAAGAAATGGAGGAATAGAAAATGTTAAAAATGAAAAACGCTTTGATGATGTTCTGCCTGGCTGTGCTGCTTCCCTGCGTAGCACTCATGGTGAATACAGGCACGGCAAGCGCGATGACGCTGGCAGATTTGCAGGGTAATTATCGGATTCAGGATCAACACGGTAGCTCAAAATTTGCTGGCTGCATTGTAACCTTAAAAATGGAAAATGGTGAGCTTATTGGCACAGTAGCAAAAGTAACACGCCGATCTGGGTTACAAGAAGGGATGATTTTTTTGGAAGATACTTATGTTGACAATGGACAGGTCCATTGTAGCTGCCTTGTCGACGGACACACAGACTTTTACAAAAATACCAGAATAGATATTCTTAATGGAGGAAGAGTATTAGACTTTTCCAATGGCAGTGGTGGCCATTTGCTTCATAGAATGTAGATTGTTCAATAATAAAGACGCGACATTTACGTTAAATATAAAAAATCAACAACACAACGTAAACATAGGAATTCTTTTTTTTACAAGAAGTTCTGCATCATCCTTGCAGAGCTTCTTTTTATTGATTTACGCAACAAATTTTAGAAAAATGTGATTTTTACCGTTAAAATGTGTAGAATTTTGTGATTATATTGTAGTATAGGCGGTGAATTCTGTGATGGAGTGTTTGCAACGTAATATAGATACAGTGCTACAGCAATGGCTGGAGAAAAAAAGACTTATTGCCTCTCTGAAATAATGTATGGGATAAAGCTGGCTGATGATAATATTGGCTGGAATGGGAATTTAGTCCATAACGGGTGGAGCTGGAATATTCAGCTCCACCTTTGGTTTGGCCAGAGCCTGATCGATCATCTTCATTTAGTGTTTATAGATTTAAACCGGACTAATTTGCATATCTTTGCATTGAAAGTTCGGTTTAGATAGTTTTTTTATATAAAATATTTTATGATATAATGTATTAAAAAGAGATAATTGATGTCTATATGCGGGAGATGATATTGATGTGTGATAGCAAGGTGTTAAAACATATAAATAATTCAATAGTCAGCACTGCCACCGGTATGAAAAATGCCTCCGTATATAAGGTTGTGTTGTTTGGCTCATATGCACGTCAAGATAACACAGATGAATCGGATATAGATTACATGGTTATACTGGATAATCCCAAGGAGCAAATAAAGGAGTTCAAGAGGGAAATGATAAATGCCACAGACCGGTTAAGCTTGGATAATGATGTGGTTATTTCCTTATTAGTGCGGGACAAGGAAAGCTTTGTAAGCTTGCAGGACAAATTGCCGCTGTACAAAAACATAATGAGAGAAGGTATAGCTCTTTATGGATGAAGTTCAAAAGGGACTGGCAATAGCCAGGCTGGAGCAGGCTGAACAATGTCTGAAATCTGCTCGTATTTTGGTGGATAATAATGATTATAAAGGCGCAGCTAACAGGTCCTACTACGCAATATTCCATTCGATGCGTAGTGTATTGGCATTAGATGGAAAGGACTTTGCCAAGCATGCCGGGGTCATATCATGTTTCAGAAAAGACTATATAAAAACTGATCAGTTGCCAGTTGATTTGTCAGCTATTATTACTAGTGCATTTGATGTCAGGTCGGATTGTGATTATGATGATTATTATGTCATAGACAAGGATGAGGTTACTGAGCAAATAGAGAATGGAGAAAGATTTTATAGTGTAGTTAAAAAGTATATTAATGTTCGTGTGAATAGTGATAGGTAAATAGGGCGTGGTATTTACTATTGGAACTGCGGTTGAAATGATGTATCATTTTGACCGCAGTTTTTATGTACGTCCATGGTGGACGATTAGGCTAATGGAGGAATTAGCCATACATATTGATTTTGCTAGATTAGTAGAAAATTAGAGGGAGATTATACCTTTATTAGAAAGGGCCTTTTTGTCTTGCGATGAGAAGACACCGATGTTATAATTTTTTCATAATCTGAAAAAAACATGAAAACGTAAACGATGAGTTTCAAGGAGGAATATCAAATGAAAAGATATGTTTTAGTTATGGTCATGTTGTTGGCTTGTTTTGTAGGTTTTAATTGTGGTGCGGAAAGCAAATGTGATGCTGGTGCAAATGTTAAATTTCAGGCCACAGATGTTTATTTAAATAATGGACAGTCTGTTATCGATGGATATTTTTACAATGAAGGAAGTACTGGAGCAACCGTTACAACAGTAGAGTTAAGCTTTACAGCCTCTGATAATGCCGGAAACTACATTTTTTCTGATTCAAGTTCCTTCTCTAATGTAAATGCTTGGGTTCCTGCTTATAGCAATGTACCTTGGAGATTTACGATTAGAAATTCAAATGCCCATGGTTATACTGGTGAAATAAAATGGCATGTTGATAATCATGTATCTTTTAGATTTTAAACAAATAAAAATTTAAATCAGAAAATTGTGGTTATAAAATGAAAAGTGCAAATAAAGATGTTAACTAAATTGTCAATATTTAGTTCATAACCGGTGGAGCTGGAATATTCAGCTCCACTTTTTGTTTGGCCAGGGCCCGGTCGCTCATGGCTTTGGAGGTGCGCTTTTTCCATATTTTCTGCAGGGTATTCACAAAACCACCGGGGCTAAGACTGCTTTCCAGTTGTTCCTGAACTTTTTTCTGCAGCATTTCATGGAAGGATTTGTCAAGGGTGACAGTACGCTGGGCCAGCAGTATTTGCAAATTGGTATCCACCAGATAAAGATGCATAACCGGTTCTTCCAAATCGGCAATACAAGGCTTTAAGCCCGGTGGTAGGAGATGAATTCCCAAGGGGCAATCCCCCCAGCCTTCCTTAAATATCCCGTCGATTTTGTACAGAAGGAATACGATTCCGTCTTCTTCGTAGAGGGCCAGCTCCATGGCCCCGGTGCGAAAGGCCTCCACCGCGATTACGTCAGTGCGACTTAATTGCAAAATAAACATGGCACCGTTGGAGTCAATCTGGAACAGGCCACCATCCCCTTGATTATGTATCGGCAGAGGGAATTTCTCTCCTACCTGAAAATTTGTATAGTCCATATGTAATCCTCCTTTGCGTATGGGAAAATTCTATCACATAATTGTGCAAAAATCATCGTGTCAGCATACTGAATATGATGAAATATTATGGTTTTTATGTTAATATATAATGTGATGGATTGTTTCTATGTTAATGTTGATACGTAATGTGAAAATATAGGAGTGATGAAATTGGTACGTCGATTTGTATTAGCTCTGATTTGCCTGTGCAGCCTGCTGATGATGTTTGCTACCAGCTTTGCTGCCAATAACAACGCCGAATGGTATTGGATTTCCTCTGATGACAAGTACAGTAAATTTTATGCTCCGGCCAAGGTACAGGTTATCCGCTCCTTTGGACACACGGCGGTTCAAATAAGTGCCTGGACCAAAACGAATTATAGCTATGCTGGTGCCAAGGAGACCCTGGACAATTATGGCCTGGATGATATCAAACCTAATGATTTGGTATATAGTGTGGCTGAGGTGGAGGTTGATCCGCAAAATCGGACTTTGGCCTATATCAATGAAACCTTTTTCAACAAGAATGATGAAAAAATTTGGGAAAAAGAGTATAGCCCAGTGCGCCCGAAGGAAATTAATTCTCAGGAGTTTGACGAAGACTTCTACTGCTTTATAGTGGATACAGTTTTTGGCTTGGGAGAAAATGAGCGCCGTCAGGCCAGTGATCGCTGGTTGCCTCTTTGGCAGGCAGCAACCTCTGGTGGTACAACCTATAGTATGGCAGATACAACAACCATGCGGGTTAAGGGTGAAAATATTATATTCTGGGAATGGCAGGAGGAAAAGAATGCCAATGATGAGGTAACAAACATCGTTTTCCAGAAAAAAGCGGTAAATATTCCTCAATATACCGAAAAGGTTATCCGGATACTTAACTGGACGCCGGAAAACGGGTGGAAGGATGTTACTGATACTACAGATGGTATGTATAGTGCCATTGAAAAGGAGTCAAATAGTGAAACGGCTCTGAAAGCGCTCAAGGTTTATGAAGGAGATCATGAATCTTGGGTAAGAAGATATAGCTTGGACACAGAGGGCTAAGCTATATTAATTCCTTGAGGTGATTTTGTGCCAATTAAGATACCCAATAACCTTCCGGCAACGAAAATTCTGGAGGGTGAAAATATTTTCGTAATGGACTCTGATCGAGCTTATAGCCAGGATATTCGTCCATTGCGTCTGTTGATTTTGAATTTGATGCCTATTAAGCAAGTAACGGAGACGCAGCTCCTTCGCTTGCTGGGTAACACTCCACTACAGGTGGAAGTAGATTTTATATATACTGAGTCCTATGTACCTACTCATACAACTACGGATTATTTGACAGAGTTTTACGGAACCTTTGCCGAAGTACGGCATAAGAAATACGATGGTTTTATCATTACCGGCGCCCCAGTGGAACAGATGCCCTTTGAGGATGTGGCATACTGGGATGAGGTGTCTGAGATTATGGAGTGGAGTAAAACCCATGCCTATTCCACCTTTCATATTTGTTGGGGAGCCCAGGCTGGTCTTTATTACCACTACGGTATAAAGAAGTATGATGTGGCACCGAAAATTTTTGGCGTGTATAAGCATCATTTGTGCGTGGAAAATGAGCGCCTGTTTCGGGGATTTGACGATGAGTTTTATGTGCCCCATTCCCGGCACACGGAGGTGCGCAAGAAGGATATAGAACGGGTTCCGGAGTTGACAATTATGGCTGAGTCCGACGAGGAGGCCGGGGTTTATGCCATTGCCAATTTAGATAAGCGTCAGTTCTTTATTACCGGCCATGCCGAATATGACCCATTGTCTCTCAAGGCGGAATATGATCGGGATATGGCAGCCGGTATGCCAAATGTAAATGTACCGATTAATTATTATCCGGGGGATGACCCGACCAAGTCACCTATTGTTAGATGGCGGTCCGTAGCTAATCTCCTGTTTGCCAATTGGCTGAACTACTATGTATATCAGGAAACTCCGTATGAGTTGGATGCTTTGTATCGGCCCCATGACAATGACTAACGTAGGACTTTTTCATTAGTTTTTCAGCATGAAAGTCTATAATGAACTTTTGAAGACTGATATTTTGGGGGAAAATCATTATGAGAAAAATGCTAGTTTTATTTGCTATATTGCTTTGCACCTTGGTGGGAGGTGTAGTCCATGCACAAGTGGAGGAGATTCCTGCTGATATTTTTCAGTGGGTACAGTCCTCTTCTCGGACGGATTACTATTTCAACAAAGAGCAGATCTGTTTTTATAAAGATGTGCGGGGGCAGGTGGATACCAACCAACTCATTTGCCCGGTGCTGAAAATCTACGATGATTTGATGAAAAATGATGTAATATCCAAGCGTCGTTGGAACGGCAAATCTTTGGAGGGCTTCGGCGATTTAGCAGGTGTAGCAGAATATTTGGAATTCAACATCAAGGAAAATACCGTCAGAATTAAGCAAGTTGATTATCTGGATTCTACCTTTACTACTATTGAGGAAAATAAGCCTAATCAAGTAGTAAAATTGGCCGAGCTGTCACCTAAGAGCCTGGATGCCAAGTTTTATAACGCAATATTGGATTATGGACAGCGTCATCAGCTAATGTTGGCTGAGCGGGTGAACAGTAAGCTGGATGAGAACGTCAAGGCAAAAATTTTGGCGGCTCAGGAAGAGTATGTGGCGACACACAAGAAGGAAGAAACTAAATAAACGGGATAATGTAACAGAGTAGAGAGTTTTGTTGAAAAAAAGAGGGATGATTAGTATGGCAAATGAGTTTACCTTTGTGGTGGAAAAGACCTGCCCGGTATGTGGGCAAGAAACCCGGGTGGTCAAGGTTAAATCTCGGCTGATGATACAGCGTACAGATGACGATTATTGCTGCCATTATCGGGATTTCAACCCGTATTTTTACACCATTTTGGCCTGTGAACATTGTGGCTATGCAGCAGATGAAAAGCATTTTTTGACCACTTTGCCAGACCGGCACCGCACGATTTTGCAGAATTTCTTAAAGGAAAAACGGGTAAACTTTATCTTTACTGAGGAACGGAAATTACCGGATGCGGTGGCCTCCTATCAGTTGGCCATATATTGTGCTGAGGCGATTAATGCCCCATTATCCCGCATGGCTGGTTTGTCCTTGCGGTTGTCATGGATATACCGGCTCATGGAAATGAAGGATGAAGAAATGGTGTGGGCCCATAAGGCTATAGACCTTTATGAGCGCTCATTGATGACGGAGCGCTATCCAGTGGAAAACCTCACGGATTTTATGGTTATGTATCTTTTGGCTACTCTCTTTAATCGAGTTGGGGATCGGGAGCATTGTGCCTCCTATTTAAGCCGGCTCATTAATGATAAAGAGTTAAAGATGGTGGATAACAAGCTGTACCATGATGCCAGAAAGCTTTGGCAGGATATTCGTATGGAAGATAATGAAGGCGAACAGGAAAACGCCAATAAGTGATAGAAGGGAACAGATATGGATTTACCACCAGCGATAATTGAGGCGGCAGCCAGTGTGGATTGGGGGCAGATTGCCCAGGCTATCGAGGATTATGAACCGGTAGTGCGGGTCATTCAGCAAACCTGGTCCCATGAATCTCTGGTAGATATTTTAAATGGTAGTATTGCAGTGCCGGACTCGGTAATAAATGATGCCTTGACGGAGCGAATTGCCGGAAATGATAAGAATATTACGGCGGTGGAAATCGCCTCCCAGGAAAATGGCAAGGTGAATATTAAGGCCACCACCAAAAAAGTAGGACGTATTGAGGTATCCGGCTATATTGAGGAAATGGTTCATGATGTGAATGGCACCCATATGACCTTCCGGGTAAAGGAGCGGGCCTTGAAAGACCACGGGCTGGCTTCCTGGTTCATTTCTCGGGTATCCTTATCCATGGTGCAAAATCTCTTTGGTAAAATCGAAATCGGCGAGGATATGCCTACTACGGTAAAGGGCAACCGTATCACTGTGGATTTTCGCCCAGCTCTGGAAAAGGGCGAATTAGCCAATACCTACATTCATGGGCACCGATTGCTGGATATGTTCAGCATTGAATCGGCTACACCGCATGAGGGATATATTACCTTCAAGACCAATGTGGATTTACCGGATGATATTAAACAGATGATTATAAATGCAGTGCGTAGATAATAGGCGATAATATAATGAAAAAAATTATTTTTTTATTGATGTGTCTCCTGTGTCTTATGGTGTCAGTTGAGGCTTTTGCTGCGTCCAAGAGTCATACCGGAGATAAGGCGGAATTATATAATAATGGTATTGCCAAGGGGAAGATAATTTTTATTCCCCACGATAATCGGCCAGTGTCAGATGAGATGACGGCTGATACTATTAGAAAGCTGGGCTATCAAGTGGTGGTCCCTCCTGAAGATTTGTTGGGTAATCGGGAAAATATGGGGGACTCAGATAAGCTGTGGGAATGGCTGGAGGAAAACTCCACTGTTTATCGTAAGCCCACCAAGGCAGAAATAAAGGCCAACAAATCCAAAGCTCCGGTTAGAGATGTTGATCCGGAAATAAGGGCTATGGTCATTTCCGCTGATAGTATGATTTATGGCAGTTTAGTTGGTTCCAGAAAGCATAAGTATTCGGAAAGCAAGTTAAAGCCCCGGGTGGAAAGATTTGCCAAATACAAGAAAGCTTATCCCAAAGCCAAGCTTTATGTATTTTCTTCCATTATGCGGACTCCGGCCTCGGGGGAACACTCCGGCACGGAAGAACCGGACTACTATAAGCAATATGGCTTGGATATATTTCGGTATTCGGTTTTGGCCGATAAGGCTGATGTAAAACAACTGACTAAGTCTGAGGAAAAGGAAAAGGCCTTTTTACAGGAGCTTATCCCGGAAGAATATGTTAAAGACTGGTTCGGTCGGCGGGAAAAGAATTTCAAGATAAATCAGGAACTATTGAAGTTAGCCAAGGACAATGTCTTTGAATGTCTGGCCTTAGGCAGGGATGATAATGCTGCCTGGTCCCAGACCCATATGGAAAGCCGACATCTTAAAGAGTTTACCCAAAAGTTAGGGGCAACTAAAGTACATAATTTGGCGGGAATAGATGAGGTAGGCATGTTGATGCTGACCCGGGCGGTAAATGATATAAAAAGCAAGTATCCGGTGGTATCGGCCCAGTATAATTGGGGTAATGGCACTACTACGATCCCGGCCTATTCCGATGAACCTATTGATACAACGGTGCGGGAACATGTAAAGCTCCTGGGAGGACACTATTCGGAATCCGCAGACAAGGTGGATTTACTGCTGTTGGTTAATACCAGCCCTAATGGGGAATCCCCGGGGGCTAATTGGTATAGCAATAGCACTGTTCTTACTTCTGGAGTGAGGTATTTTGCTGATATGGTGCAGAGTGCAGTCAAGGATGGTTATCGTGTCAGCATAGCGGATATTTCCTTTGTTAATGGTTCAGATAATGCTTTGATGGCGGAGCTGAGCAGGCGGCATTTGCTATATGATGTGCAATCTTATGCCGGCTGGAATACTCCTACTAACAGTGTCGGATTTGCCTTGGCTCAGGGCGTATTGGCCAAGGGAATGGGGGCAGCGGACAAAAATCAGCTGCTTACCATACGTTACCTGGATGATTGGGGCTATCAGGCCAATGTACGGCAGACTGTAGCCAGACAACTGTCCTGGTTTGAAGGCGCAGGTCTGTATTCCAGGCTGGGGGCGGATAAAGACCGGGTTGAGTGGCGAGCTACTGGTCTGTTGCAATTATTTGCTGAGCGCAATCTTCCAGCAAATGAGTATATTAAAAATTTACAGGTTACCAATCCATGGAGTCGGTTGTTTGAAGCAAGAATACGCATAAATTAAGAGGCGGGAGCGTCATGCTCCCGCCTTTGGTGTTTTTGTATGATATTAACTGTTGGCTGCCTTGAACTTCTTCATAAAATCAGCCAGCTTTTCACAGCCTTCGTATGGCATAGCATTGTAGATAGAAGTACGCATACCACCCACACTGCGATGTCCCTTTACGCCGCTGAGGCCGTTCTCCAAAGCTTCAGCAGCAAACTTCTTTTCCAACTCTTCACTAGGCAAACGGAAGGTAACATTCATAAAGGAACGGCTGTCTTTATCTGCATGTCCCCTGTAGAAACCGTCACTGCTATCGATGGCATCATATACTAATGCTGCTTTCTTCTTGTTGACTTCTGCCATAGCCTTAAGTCCACCCTTGGATTTGAGCCATTTGGCTGTTTTACCCACCATGTAAATACAGAAAGCTGGTGGTGTATTGTAAAGAGAATTCTTATTATAGAAAGTCTCATATTTCAGCATAGTTGGCAGACCCTCTGGGCTCTTTTCCAGCATGGATTTCTTGGCTACCACCAGTACTACACCGGCTGGTCCGAGATTTTTTTGTACTCCGGCATATATGAAGCTGAACTTGGAAAAATCCAGTGGCCGGGACAGAATATCCGAGGACATATCCGCTATAAGAGGTACATTGCCGGTTTCCGGAATATAATGGTATTCAGTACCATAGATGGTGTTGTTGTAGCAAACATGGAGATATGCTGCATCATCACTAAGCTTTATTTCATCCTGAGTTGGCACATGCTTGAAGTCCTGATCTTTGCTGGAGGCTGCCACATAGCCACGACCGAGGATTTCGGCTTCTTTATAGGCTTTGGTGGCGAAGCTGCCGGATAAAATGTAGTTACCGCGTTTTTCCGGAGTAGCAAAGTTCATGGGAATCATATCAAACTGGAGACTGGCACCACCCTGAATAAACAGTACATCATAATCGTCTCCCAAGCCCATCAGCTCCAAAATATCGGCTTTGGCCTGGTTATGAACCTCATCATATGCTTTGGCCCGGTGACTTATCTCCAAAATGGACATACCAGTTTCCTGGAAATTTAAAAACTCAGCCTGAGCCTCTTTCAGTACTTCCAATGGCAACATGGAAGGACCAGGATTAAAGTTGTAGATACGATTTGCTTCCAATTGATTGACCCCCTTAAAATATCCAATTATCCTTACTAATAAAGGATTTTTGTTAAAATCATCACAAAATATTTTACATCAGTTTACAGGTAACCGTCAAGATAATGAATAGGTGTTCACCAAAAGTATTCATTGAGAATACACTTGATTTTTCTTAATGTATATTCTAAAATATTTTGTATGAATACAATAAGCACAATGATTAGGAGGCTGAATAATGAAGGTTTTAATTGCAGATGGCGTATCCCAGACAGCTGTGGATATTTTAAAGGATGATTTTGAATGTGTAATAAAGGATAAACTGCCAGCCGAGGAATTATTGGCGCTTATTCCGGATTTTGATGCTCTTATAGTGCGTTCAGCATCCAAGGTTACTGCGGAAGTTATTGCAGCGGCAAAAAATCTGAAGATTATTGGTCGGGCTGGTGTAGGCGTAGATAATATAGATGTGGCAGCGGCTACAGACAAGGGGATTATTGTTATTAATTCTCCGGGAGGAAATACCAACGCCGCAACGGAGCATTCCCTGGCCATGCTGTTGGCTATGGCCCGTCATATTCCAATTGCCAATGAAACTTTACAGAAGGGCGAATGGAACCGTAAGCAGTACACTGGTGTGGAATTAAAGGGAAAGACTTTGGGAGTAATCGGCATGGGCCGGATTGGCAGTGGGGTAGCTAAGCGGGCTGTTGGTTTTGAAATGAAGGTTATCGGTTATGACCCATATATTAATGAAGAGTACGCCAAGGATATTGGTGTGGAAGTGGGCACCTTTGATGATGTTATTACTAAATCGGATTTTATCACCGTACACATGCCATTGACTGATAGCACCCGGGGCATGATTGACAAGGAAGCTATGTATAAAATGAAGAAAGGTGTGCGGTTGGTTAACTGTGCCCGGGGCGGCATTATCGTAGAGGAAGACTTGCGGGATGCTGTGCTGGACGGTCAGGTGGCTGGTGCGGCTGTTGACGTATTTACCAGTGAACCTATTCCGGCGGATCACCCATTGTTGGGGGTTAAGGGAATTTACGTAACTCCACATTTGGGGGCATCTACCGTGGAAGCCCAGGTAGGTGTAGCTGTAGACGTGGCCCAGGGAATAAAGGCGGCCCTTAATGGGGAGCCTGTCATGACAGCGGTAAATATGGCGCCAGTTTCTCAGCAGGTAATGAATGTTATTTCTCCTTATTTCGATTTGGCAGAGCGGTTGGGATGTGCAGCACGGGCCTTGGTTGAAGGCGGTATCAAGAAGCTGGATGTTACTTATAACGGGGAAATTGCCGATGTAAGCACCCGTATGATTACTACCGCGGTATTAAAGGGTATTTTAAACGCCGAGCTGGACGATGCTGTGAACTTTGTAAATGCCCCTGGTTTGGCCAAGCAGCGTAATATCAAAGTTAGTGAGGTTAAGAACAAGAATACGGAGCGTTTCGCCAATACCGTTACCGTAACTGTTACTGCCGTTAAGAACAAGAGTGTAAGTATTATGGGTACTCTCTTCGGCGACAAAGCCCGTATTGTGGAAATCGACGGCGTCAGAATGGATGTTGCACCGCGTCGTTGCTGGCTGTTGTGCCCACACAACAACCGTCCTGGCGTAATCGGTCAGATAGGTTCTATTATGGGGGCCGCTGGGGTAAATATTTCTGGCATGCATGTATCCACCACAGGCAAGGAAAATGTAAATCTGATGATTCTTACCTTGGACAGCGAGGTGCCTGCCGATGTGCTTAAGCTCGTCACTTCCATGGAAGAAATCTTTGATGCCAAGATGATTATGTTTAAATAAGTATACTGAAATATAGTGCCAGAGAAACTGTACTAATTGTATCATTTTCTGGCACTTTTTTATTTGCCTGTATCATATACATCTTTTAATGGAAAATGACCTATACCAGTATTGCCAAGCTATATTAAAACTGATATATTTATAATAGGTATGTATACACGAAACAGGTTATTTACCCTACGCTAACGGATGCTAAGGCTCCGTCCTCTAAGGTGGGAGCCAAGCCCTCGTAAGCTCAGGATTTATTCGGCTAAGTTCAGTGGGAGTACAAAGCTCCCACTGAATAAGTCTCATTTTACTAGTTTTATGGATAACAGGTGATCAATATGAAGATAGAAGGCTTGGGCACTAGACAATCGGTGTCATCCATGAGCCATGAAGCCACTCGGCGGACCAATGCCATGGAGTCAGATTTTTCCTCTGAATTGGAAGATCAGCGCAGTAGTGCTTCCCATGAGCAGCTGCAGCGGCTTTTGGATCAGATTGATGAGCAGGGGGCAAGATTAACCAAAACCCCTACCTATGAGGAGTTAAGGGACTATCGGAGCTTGATAAAGACCTTTGTCAGCTCTGTGGTAAGCCAGATGTATGACGTTTCTTCCCAGACTGGCTGGGATCGTATGGGTCGTCAGAAGGTATATACCACAGTGCGCAAGATTGATACTGAGCTGGAGAATATGGCGGAGAAAATTCGTCTGGGCCAGGCTGATCAGTTGGATGTAGTGGCCAGTCATGATGCTATTCGTGGCATGTTAGTGGATTTATATATGTAATGAATATTTTATGGAACAGTATTGTTGGGCATCAAGGTAATATTGACCGGCTGAAGCTTCTTTGCCGTGAGAATAAGGTGCCACACGCTATGCTTTTTTGTGGTATAGATGGAATTGGCAAAAAAAAGGTAGCCCAGGCCTTGGCTGGGGCTATTTTATGTCACAACCCAGTCCATGGGACTGCTTGTGGGGAATGTCCGTCCTGTAAAGCCTTATTGGCGGATATTCATCCGGATTTTTTTCAGGTCCTTCCAGAAGTAAAAGCAGGCTCTGGGGTTATTAGAATCGATGCTATACGGGGAATGCAGGAGAAAATAGCCAGATTGCCTATTTTGTCCCGGCAACGTGTGGTGATTATCGATGATGCTCAAACAATGAACGAGGCCGCTTCTAACTGTCTTTTGAAGACAATTGAAGAGCCGGGGGAAGAGATATATTTTATCTTGATAACCAATTCTGTTATGGCATTGCTGGATACCATCATATCAAGGTGCACACGGGAAGAATTTGCCGGATTAAGTGCTGACGTAATTAGTTCAGTGCTGGAACAGCAGGGAATTTCCAAGGATAAGGCGGACTATTTGGCTGGTTTTGCCGATGGTAGCGTGCATCAGGCTATGCTTCTTAATGATGAGGAAGGAATATCCTTGCAGCAGGCGGCCATGCAGTTTTTTTCTGCCTGTACAGAAAAAAGACTGGACATGGAAGCGGTTTGGAACGAGGGGAAAAAATTAGGAAGCTATGATAAGGGGCAGCTAAAGCAGTGGTTTAGTTTTTATATAATGCTGATTAGGGACCAGCTGGTACTATATAGCGGTAGTCAGGTGCCCTTGTACAATCAGATTGACATAAGAAAAATTAATGATTTTACCGGTCAGTTGACCCAGCTTGAGCTAATCAGACTGTTGAAGCTGGCCAGAGAATATCAGGGACGACTTCGCTACAGCGTTAGCCTTCGGCTAATGATGGAAAGCTTTATTATAAAAGTGAAGGATTTATTGGAGGATTAAAGTGCAGACAGTAGTAGGCGTTCGTTTTAAGCGAGCAGGAAAGATATATTATTTTAGTCCAGGGGAACTGGATATTAATACTAATGATGATGTTATTGTAGAAACTGCCCGGGGCATCGAGTATGGTACTGCAGTAATTGGCCCTCGTGAAGTGCCGGACAGTGATGTGGTATTGCCGTTAAAAGAAGTGCTTAGAAAGGCCACTGAAGCAGACCGCAACAAGGTAATTGATAATGCCCACAAAGAGCAGGAAGCTTTTGATATTTGTGAGGAAAAAATCAAGAATCACGGTTTGCCAATGAAGCTGGTTCAGGTGGAGTACACCTTTGACGTAAATAAGATTATTTTCTATTTTACAGCAGATGGTCGTATCGATTTCCGGGAGCTGGTAAAGGATTTGGCGGCGGTGTTCCGTACCCGTATTGAACTTCGCCAGATTGGTGTCCGGGATGAGGCCAAGCTCATGGGAGGAATTGGTTGTTGCGGCCGTCCTTTATGCTGCAATACTTTTTTGGGTGAATTTGAGCCGGTTTCCATTCGTATGGCCAAGGATCAAAACTTATCCCTTAATCCGACTAAAATATCTGGTATATGCGGTCGTCTGATGTGTTGCCTGAAATATGAAAATGAGTGCTATTGTGGCAATGCCCACAAGCGGGTGAAGATTCAGCCACCAACCCAGGGAAGTAAGGTTATTACTGCTGAGGGCGAGGGCAAGGTAATTAATCTGAATCAGCAGCGTCGGACAGCAACCATTCTGCTGGATAACAGTCGGACTATTGTGGCTTCCTGGGAAGATGTAATTGAGAAGGACGAAGATGATATTTGATAAAACTCCGTCAGAAAATAGTACCGAGGCAATACAATTGGGACCTGATGAGCGCTTGGACGACCTGCTCCTGCGTGGACGCAAGATAATCCAGAATACCAAGGAATTTTGCTTTTCCATTGATGCGGTGTTGTTGGCGCATTATCCCAATTATCATAACAATTGGCGGGTATTTGATTTAGGCACCGGTACTGGGGTAATGCCTCTGTTAATAGCGGATGAAGTCAAGGAAATACATGCTCTGGAGATAAATCCTGTTATGGCTGATTTGGCTAAGCGCAATGTGAAGTTAAATGGCCTGGATAATAAGATTTTCGTTCAGGAGGGGGATTATCGCCAGATAAGGGAATTGTATCCGGCAGAAAGCTTTGATTGTGTCATAGCCAATCCCCCCTATCGGCCGATTAATCAGGGAAATATAAGTGCTTTGGATGGCGTTGCCAAGGCTCGACATGAGATTACCGCCACCTTAAAGGATGTGGTGCAGGCAGCCAGATATTTGCTTAGATTTCACGGTAAATTTGCTATGGTCCATTTACCGGAACGGCTAGGGGAAATAGTGGTAGCCCTGCATGAAAATCAGATGGAGCTGAAACGGCTTCAGCTGGTGCAGCCTAAAGGTGATAAGGCCTCGAATCTTATGCTGATTGAAGCGGTAGTGGGGGCAGTTCCTGGTGGTATGAAGGCGGAAATTCCGTTGATTGTCCATAAGGAGGATGGCTCCTATACCGATGAGATATTGAAGATTTACAATGGCACGAGTTAGTGCTTTATTTTTTGTTTTAGAGGAATGACTTTTATGTCTGAGGAAATAAACAGTAAGGGAATGTTGTATCTTTCGGCAACACCCATTGGCAATTTGGAGGATATGACCCTGCGGGCCATAAGAATCCTGGGGGAGGCAGATTTGATTGCGGCAGAGGACACCCGCCATTCCCGTAAGCTTTTGGCTCATTTTGATATTCATACCCCTCTGACCAGCTATCATGAGCATAATAAACTGGCTAAGGGACCGGAGCTGATTGAAAAAATACTGGCAGGAGATACCATTGTTTGTATCAGTGATGCTGGCTTGCCGGGGATTTCAGACCCTGGGGCTCATCTGGCAATGCTGGCCATCGAGGCGGGCATTACGGTAAGCCCATTGCCGGGAGCCAATGCTGGGCTATCAGCCCTTATTTGCTCGGGACTGGACACTACTTCCTTTACCTTTTATGGTTTTTTACCTAAAACTGGGAAAAAGCGGCGGGAGTTGTTGGAGAGCCTTTCCAACCGGCCAGAGACTTTGATATTATACGAGGCGCCCCATCATTTAAAGGGTACCTTAAGTGATTTGGTTAAGAGTCTGGGGGGACAGCGAAAAGCTGTTGCAGCCCGGGAGCTTACCAAGAAATTTGAAGAATTTAATCGCACAACCTTGGGAGAAATGTTAGAATATTACAGTGCAAATGAACCGAAGGGAGAATTTGTTCTTATAATAGAGGGCTGCGACGGGACGGAAGTATCCTCGGAAGTCCAAGATGACGCCCTTTCACCGGTGGAACTGGTGGAAAGGCTGGAGGCTGCGGGCATGGGCCGTAAGGAAGCTATGCGGGAAGTCGCCAAAAAATTAGGTATAAGCCGCCGGGATGTCTATCAAGCTTTGCTGGATAGTAACGCCTGACCGACACCTCTTTTGGGGAACTGTCCCCACCTTCCCCCAAGGGGAAGGAAAGACTTTGAAATAAATATTTTTTAGGAGGAAGTATTTCGTGAGCAACAAGAGTTTTTACATAACCACCCCAATATATTATCCAAGTGCCAAGCTGCATATTGGTCATGCCTACTGTACTACCATTGCTGATTCTGTGGCCCGGTATCATCGGTTGGCAGGGGATGATGTATTTTTCCTGACCGGTAGTGATGAGCACGGACAGAAAATTCAGGAAAAGGCTGAGGAACAGGGTATTAAGCCTATTGAATATGTGGATAAGATAGTGGCAGAGTTCCAGAATTTGTGGAAGATGCTCAATATTTCCAATGATGATTTTTTGCGTACTTCTCAGAAGCGTCATGAAAAGGTTGTACAGGAAATTTTCCGTCGTGTTTACGATAAGGGCGATATTTATAAGGGAGCCTACAAGGGACTTTACTGTACTCCATGTGAGAGCTTCTGGACGGAGCTGCAGCTGGATGAGAATGGGTGCTGCCCGGACTGTGGCCGTCCGGTAAAGGAAGTAGCTGAGGAAGCCTATTTCTTTAAGATGTCCAAATATGCTGACCGTATACTAAAGCATATTGAGGATAATCCGGATTTTATTCAGCCGGTGTCCCGTCGTAACGAGATGATTAATTTCATCAAGCAGGGATTGGATGATTTGTGTATTTCCCGCACCTCTTTTGATTGGGGGATTCCAGTACCAATTGATGAAAAACACGTAATCTATGTGTGGTTTGACGCTCTTACCAACTATTTGACACCAATTGGCTTCCTGGACGACAAGGAAAAATTCCAGAAGTTCTGGCCAGCCAATGTACATTTGGTGGGTAAGGAAATTGTTCGCTTCCATTCCATTATCTGGCCATGTATCTTAATGGCTCTGGATTTGCCATTACCTAAGCAGATTTATGGACACGGCTGGCTGGTGGTGGACGGCAGCAAGATGTCCAAGTCCCTGGGCAATGTGGTTGATCCGGTGGAACTTATCAATAAATACGGTGCGGATGCCATTCGTTATTTCCTCCTGCGGGAAATTAATTTAGGCCAGGATGGTAATTTCTCTGAGCTGGCTTTGGTACAACGCATCAATGCAGATTTGGCCAATGATCTGGGTAATCTTCTGCATCGTACACTGAACATGGTAGGGAAATTCCAGCAGGGTGAAGTATTGGCACCACAGGGTAAAAGTGAGATTGACCAATCTTTGATAAATGATGCTATGGCAGCTGTCAAGACATTTGACCAGGGCATGGCAGAAATGAAGATAAGCAACGTTATTAAGGCAGTATGGGCCTTTATCAGCCGGGCCAATAAGTATATTGATGAAACAGCGCCTTGGGCTTTGGCCAAAGAAGCGGCTAAGAAACAGGAATTGGCCAATGTAATGTATAATCTGTTGGAGTCCCTGCGCATAATTAGCGTATTGATCGCTCCATTTATGCCTACAACGGCGGAAAAAATCTGGCTGCAGCTGAATATGCCGGAGAAATTTGCTGATGTGCGTCTTGATGCCATTAAGACTTGGGGCGGTACTCCGGCTGGTATGCACATAGGTGAGGCGCAACAGCTGTTCCCACGTATTGAGCTGGAAAAAGAGGAAGCAGCTCCGCAAAAGAGCGAGAAGAAGGACACTAAGAAGGCTGAAGCGAAGCCAGCAGCTGCTGATGGAGAAATCACCATTGATGATTTTGCCAAGGTGAAGTTACAGGTGGTGGAAATACTGGAAGCTGAGCCAGTGCCAAAGGCTGATAAGCTGTTAAAGCTCATCGTAGATACCGGTACAGAAAAGAGACAGGTGGTATCCGGTATTGCCAAGCATTATGAGGTAAAAGACCTTATTGGCAAGAAGGTTATTCTGGTTATGAATTTAAAGCCGGCCAAGCTGCGGGGGGTAGAGTCCCAGGGCATGATTTTGGCCGCAACCAAGGGTGATGAACTGGAGGTTGTATCTGTGGATATGCCAGTTGGTTCTGTAGTGAGATAATTATGTATGAGATGATAAGGGGTTGCTGTACTATGCGGTAACCCCTTATAGTGTCAGTGCACTAAATAGGAAGCAAAAGTGATGGAAAAGTATATGCTAATTGATACCCATGCCCATATAAACAGTGAAAAATTTGCTGAGGATCGGTCGGAGACAGTGGCCAGAGCGCTGGCTGACGGCGTGGGAAGTATTATTAATATGGGTGATACCATGGAGTCCTCCAAACATTGTTTGGAACTTACTGAGGAATTTTCCTGCTGCTATGCCGGGGTGGGGATACATCCGGAGGAAGCCTTTCCCATGACGGAAGGGGATTTGATTCAGCTGGCAGAATGGACGAAAGATGCAAAAGTTGTCTGCATTGGCGAAATTGGTTTGGATTATTATTGGGAAAAGGATTCGGATAAACGACAGCTACAGCGGAAGATTTTTATTCAGCAGCTGGATTTGGCCCGGCAGCTCAATCTCCCAGTATGCGTTCACAACCGGGAGGCCCACGGTGACACCCTGGATATCCTAAAGAAAGAAGGCAAGGGCATTCGAGGGGTGATGCATTGTTATTCCGGCAGCCTGGAAATGGCCAAAGAATTGATAAAGATGGGCTGGTATATTGGTGTGGATGGCCCTCTGACCTTTAAAAATGCGGCAAAGCTGCCAGAAATTGTGCAGGCGATTCCTCTGGAAAGAATTTTGGTGGAAACGGATTGTCCCTATATGGCTCCGGTGCCTAAGCGGGGCAAACGCAATGAGCCGGCCTATGTGAAATATGTGGCAGAAAAGTTGGCCGAATTGCGGCAGGTTCCCTTTGAAGAAATTGCTGGTCAGACTACGAAAAATGCAAGAGAACTGTATGGGAAGTTAGCGAAGATATAAGCTTTTTGATAAAAGTGGGGGATAGAGTGTAAAAATACCCCTCTTTATCAGATTATTTTCATCAAAACCCCCTAAAATACTGGTTAAAGTGGAAGATGAATGTTAAAAATTTGACATTTAGAAAAAATGCTGATATACTCATAAACATGTTTTTAACCAAAGGGGGAATTGAATGACTTTTAAGAAGTTATATGTCCGATGTATCCGGGATATCCGGTTCCCGATATGCATTGGTATGTTGTTTGTGATGATGCTGATGACCGGTTTTATACCGCACAAGCACGTAACAATCGCCGTTGATGGTCAGTACATTGAGCTTAATACACCATATAGCGCTGTAGACAATATCTTAAGCCAGGCTGGTGTGACCAAAAACGAAAAAGATGAATTAAAGATTTCAGCCGATGACAATGGCGATGTAGTCATTGACATCAAGCGGGCTGTACCAGTTGTGATAGAATATCAGGGTGGTCAGACAGAGATATTTACCACCAAGTCAACAGTAGACGACATCATGAAGGAGTTTGGCTACGTTGGCAACCGATATAAAATCGACAAGGACGGAGATACGAGCGTTGTAGCTGATATGCACATTAAGGTTACTGATGTGGAACCAGTTGTTATCCCCGCCAAACCAACTGTAGATACCGGCAATGGTGCGGTATCCTATAGCAGCCATTTGACCGTAGAGGCTACAGCATATATTCCAAGTGATGGTGGTGGAAGTGGTATCACCGCTACTGGAATGGTGGCTCAGCATGGAGTTATTGCCGTAGACCCACGAGTGATTCCGTTGGGAACCCGGGTTTATATCCCAGGTTATGGCGAGGCAATCGCTGCTGATACCGGCGGAGCTATTAGAGGTAATAGAATAGATTTGTGCATGAATACCTATCGTGAGGCCATTAACTTTGGCCGCCGTAATGTGGAAGTGTATATTTTAGACTAAAACCGGAAATTGTTTCCTTAATATATAAGGTTGCAATAGAGAGCGGGGAATAGTAATGGGAGCAACGACTTTTACTATTCCCCGTTTTCTATTTCTCCCACCTTTTAGCCTATTGCTTTAACTTATTTTTTGCTTTAAAATTATGATAGATTTGTTATGTGTAGATGGGGAAAGAGGGCTTTTTATGGCTTTGTCGGTTGAAAAAGATGAGCTTCAAAGGTTAACAGAAACATATCTTTTAAAATATTTCTCCAAGGGATTATTCGAGGGAATTTCCATGGCCCTGGACCATGATGTTGTGGCCTTTAGCCCGGCGTTGCATGGTTTTTGTCATGGTAGTTGGGAAGTTAAGCACTTTATGCAGACTGAGTACGAACGGATTGCACCATGTAGTATCAACCAGATTCGTAGTCGGCGATTTGTGGTGGAGGATAAGGTTTCCATTGAAGTTCATGTGGCAGTAAACAGTATGAAGCAGCGAAAGCTTCTGCCTATGAATATTACCATTATGTATAAGCGGGCTCCAGGAGGCTATGTCATTGAGGGGATTAATGTTGCTGAAGATTCCCCCCATGAGCGTAGTTATACGATAGTTAGTAATTCTTCACACAGTGAGTATGATTATTTGTCGGCTTATGATAGTTTCACGGGGTTACTGAACAGGGATGCTTTTTGTTCAAGGACAGAGGATATGCTGGCTGATTATCTGGATAAATCCTTTGATATACTGCGTATAAATGTGGAACGCTTCAAGGTTATAAATGAAGTTTTTGGTGAAGCTCAGGGTGACAAATTACTGAAATATATAGGTGATTTCTTAAAGAAGGTTGACCTGAAGCTTTGTCTGGCGGCCCGACTTTATGCGGACAATTTTGTAGTTTGTTTTGAGTCCAGTGAGGGTGATGCAGAAAAACTGATTTATACCTTGCAGGTAGTGGCCAACAGCTTTGAAATTAATCACCATACAGTGCTGACCTTTGGCTTGTATAAAATTACTGACAAGTCTATTCCTGTCAGCAAGATGATTGAGCGGGCAAATATTGCTTTAAACCAGGCCAAGGGCAATCATATGGTGCCGTACTGTGTATATGATGGTAGCATGTGGGATGAAATGCTGGATGAGCAAAATATCATGAACGCTTTGGACAGTGCCATGGACAACAATGAGTTTTCCCTGCTCCTTCAGCCTAAGTATGAGTTGAAAAATGAAACTGTTATTGGCTCGGAGGCATTGGTTCGTTGGGTTACCAAGGAGGGAGAAAATATTCCTCCTAGTAAGTTTATTCCGATATTTGAAAAGAATGGCTCCATATATGAATTGGATAAATTCATGTGGGAGAGCGTATGCCAACAGTTGCGTAAATGGTTGGATGAGGGAAAAGCAGTTAAGCCTGTGTCAGTAAATGTTTCCCGTATAGATTTGTATGATCCGGAATTAGTAAATGTATTGGTCCGGATAGTAAATAAATACAAGATACCGAAGGAACTGTTTGAACTGGAAATAACTGAGTCCGCCTATACCGGTGACCCACAGATGATAATGTCTGTAGTCGATAATTTACAACGGGAGGGTTTCCGGATTTTGATGGATGATTTCGGCAGTGGCTATTCCTCCTTGAATATGCTAAAGGATATTTATATTGATGTGCTGAAGATAGACATGGGCTTTTTGCAGCGCACGGACCGGACTGGTCGGGGGAATAATATTTTGGCGGCTGTGGTATATATGGCTGATAAACTGAAGTTGCCAACAATCGCCGAGGGTGTTGAAACTAAAGAGCAGGTAGATTTCCTGAAATCCATAGGCTGTAATTGGGCGCAGGGCTTCTATTTTTCTCAGCCGATAAGTGCCGAGGAGTTTTCTCAATTACTGGAAAATAAATGATCACATAAATAAAGGAGACCTAATAAGGTCTCCTTTTGTTATTTTTCGATTAGTAATTTTAATTGGGCTATTTTTCTATCGTGGGCCTTAATGGCAAAATTCATACGCTCATTTTCCTCGGCGGAAAAATTGCCACTGTCCATAGCACCCTGAATTTTTTCCTTACGCTGTTCCAAATCTGCGATTTCATCCCTCAGAGGTTTTTCTTCTCCCAGGGCGATACCATAGATGGTGTGGATGTTATCAATTATGTGTTGGGCATAGCCCCGTTCTGCTGATACGTTCTCCAAGTATTTGGCCACCTCATAAAGCATTGCAAAAGGGTCAGCTCCCTGTTGGATTTCCTCCAAAAGCTTCATTTTGATTTCTTCCTGCATACCGTGGGCCATATCTATTAATTGCTGATTATTGTTTTCTGACATGTGCTTCACCTCTACGGCTAATTAAAACATAGGTGATGCCAGAGGGCAAGGGGTTATTTTCTTAATGTGTGAAAATTTGTAAAACTGTGTTATAATGTTTCTTGTCGTGTGGTTTGCATTTATCCACAAAAAATGGGGACAACTGCATGGCGTTATAGTTTAATTTATGGGTTATCCACTAACTTATCCACAAAATCACCTAAATTGTGAATAAGTTATTAACATTATCCACATAAAGATTAGCTATATCATTTGTTCAATAATAGGAGTTGGAGTTATGGAAAACAAAAATCTAAAGCGGGGACTGAAGAATCGTCACTTGCAAATGATGGCCTTGGGGAGTGCCATCGGAACGGGACTGTTCTATGGTTCAGCCTCGACAATAGCCCTTACGGGGCCGTCAGTTATGCTGGCTTATCTGGTTAGTGGTATTGTTATTTATTTCATAATGCGGATGTTGGGGGAAATGTCCGTTCATGAGCCAGTGGCTGGTTCCTTTAGCTATTATGCCACCAAATATTGGGGCGGATTCCCAGGATTTTTGGCAGGTTGGAATTATTGGTACTGTTATATTATGGTAAGCATGGCGGAGATTACCGCTGTGGGCATTTACATAAATTATTGGTGGCCAGATGTGCCTCAGTGGTTGTCTGCTCTTATCTGTCTGGTTATTATTACGGCTATTAATCTGGTAAATGTCAGTGCTTATGGTGAGACAGAATTCTGGATGGCCTTTATTAAAGTGGCGGCTATTCTCAGCATGATTGTGCTGGGCGGTTACCTTATACTGACTAATCCGGTTGGTTATCCGGATAATATCAGCAATTTGTGGAATTATGGCGGTTTCTTGCCTAATGGCGTATGGGGCTTGGCTATGGCCTGTGTTATTGTACTGTTTTCCTATGGTGGCATTGAGCTGTTGGGGATTACGGCTGGTGAGGCAGAGGATCCTGATCGTTCTATACCTAAGGCTATCAATCAGGTAATTTGGCGTATTTTGATTTTCTATGTGGGCACAATGTTTATCTTGATGTGCCTGTGGCCATGGAACCAGGTAGGTATGGAGTCGAGTCCTTTTGTGCAGATCTTCGATAATGTAGGTATTCCGGCGGCGGCTCATATCCTTAATTTTGTAGTGCTGTCAGCGGCTGTATCAGTATATAATTCAGCTATCTACAGTAATTCCCGGATGCTCTACGGCTTAGCGGAAAAAGGCGATGCTCCGCAGATTTTTATGCGGGTATCTGGCCGGGGGGTGCCTTATGTGGGGACCCTGGTATCTTCGGGTATTACTCTGATAATTGTATTGATGAATTACTTGTTCCCAAGCCAGATTTTTATGTATCTCTTTGCGGTGGTAATCATCTCGGCGGTTATTAACTGGGTGTGCATAACGATGACTCATTTGAAGTTCCGCCAGTATTGTCAGCAGAATAATGTAGAGTCCAAGTTTAAATCCCTTTTGTATCCGTTTACTAATTATCTTTGCCTGGCTTTTTTGGTGGGGGTAATATTTATGATGGCCCAGATTCCGGACATGAAAATGGCAGTTATTGCCTTGCCAATTTGGTTATGTATTCTCTATGCCGGCTATCGGTTTAAACTGAGCCGGAAGGGATAAATGATTATGGAAAATAATTCAATCTATAATAGAATAAAAGAGGCTTTGCAGCCGGATGGTACCCTTCCAGGGGATTTTATGCTACGCCAGTCACCATCACAGGGGCTGCAATTTGCTGATGGGGCCATGGATGGTACCATTCGCTACCATATGGGGCCTACAGAGAATCCTGATATCAGCGGTCTGACCCTGGTATTGGAAATGGCTTCCCAGGAGCGGTTTCGGGATTCGGCCAATGCGCTGATTACGCATTTCCAGCAGGGGGGCATGATGCTGCCAGTAATGGATGCCTTGCAGGATTGGGTATATGACCATACAGAAAAATTATCTCCGGAAGCTTTGGGGCGTTTTGCCCGTACTTTACTGGTACAGAGCGCTGATGTGGAATCGGTAAAATTCGCGATTACGGTACTGGAGATTTTGGATCAGGAGCCTACGGAGGAGTTAAAGGAAATACTGTTGACTTTAGCTGCTTCCGAGGAGCTTACCCTGTTTTGTCTCTTTTTGTTAAGCAGTTTTGCAGAGGGGAATGATATTATATATTCCTTGGCGAAAAAGCTGAAGGGTTGGGGGAAAATACATGCTGTCAGTATGCTGAAACCAGCCACACCGGACATGCAAAGCTGGCTGCTCAAAGAGGGGTGGCAAAATGAAATCATGCCGGAATATTCGGCAATTGTGGCGATAAAACGAGGTAAGCTTTTGGATGAGCTTACCAAGGGAACTGCTAACAAGGAAATGTTTTCTTTGGCTGGCCAGCTGATAGATGCTTCCTTGGCTGATAGCCCGGTGCCAGGCCTTGGCAAGTATAAATATACGGATGAGCTGCTGGCGGCCTATTTGACATGGGCAAAACAGTATGCTAATGAAGTGGAGGATTATTCCACCATCTTTGATATACGGGATTTTGTAGAGAATGGTTCGCTGGTTGGCAAAGACAAGTTGCTGAATTCATGTAATGCGCTGTTGGAAAGTGAGTCGTGTATTCATTGTCTTGAATCGGCAATGGACATGGGTGAGGGCTTTTATCTTGGCAAGGCCCTGGGGTTGGATTACGGTAAAAGAGCCATGGAAACCCTGCGCAGGGAATGGAATAACAAGTATGATTTAATTGATTTGTTATTGCCTGATAAGCAGTTTGCTGATGAGGTCATCGCTATTTTTGAAGAGGAACTTCCTCTGGAGGAAATGGCCTCAGGGCCGGCCAATGAACTGGGCAACAGTGAAGAATACCTGGATTATGCCATATTGTCCTATGTTATACAGGGGTTGAAGAATGTGCCGGGCAAGGGAGAAAACCTTATCTGCACTGGTTTGTATGCCCCGGTTATTGGCTGTAGAAATATTGCCCTGAGCACCATTGAAGCCTGGCGTAAAGCCGATTTTCAGCTCACCGGGCGGATGCGTGATACCCTGGCAAGGCTCAAGGAAAGGGAGGTTCATGAAGCGACCCGTAAGCGGTTGGAAAAATTTTGATTGAAACCCTAGCCTTCTTAGCGTATAATGTTACATAGTTTCGCTGGTGTAACTCAGTTGGTAGAGTACCTCATTCGTAATGAGGGAGTCGCGGGTTCAAGTCCTGTCTCCAGCACCAGAATATTTTAGGGATACCCATTTGATGTTTCGTCATGTGGGATCCCTTTTTTGTTTTTGGGGATTATTTTATAGATCATCATAATTGACATATAAATCCATTTGATATACCATACTAAAGAGGTTAGATGAAAATGGTTATTAATATTATTGATTGTTAATATGTGAGGCTGTTATGAAGAAAGAGCGATATGATATTACCGGTATGTCCTGCGCAGCTTGCTCCGCACGTGTGGAAAAAGCGGTAAGGGCGTTACCGGGAACCGATGAAGTTACAGTTAACCTGCTGACTAATTCAATGCAGGTTGTTTATGATGAAAATGCTTTAAAATATGATAATATAATCGAGGCCGTGGAAAAGGCAGGCTATGGGGCGGCAATTCATGGAGCTGATCAGGCGGTTTCTTTTGAAAATAAAGCCAAGGATGCAATGGAAACAAAAAAATGGTATCTGGTTTGGTCGATAGCATTGTTGCTTCCCGAGATGTATATTTCCATGCATCAAATGCTGTACATCCATTTGGGGCTGGAGGTACCGGAGGTAATTTCGGAGATTTTTGATGGTCCGGAAAATGGGGCGATTTTTGCCATTACCCAGTTGCTTTTGGTGTTGCCGATAATGTTTTTAAATAAAAACTACTATATTAATGGTGGCAAGGCGATGTGGGCTAAGGCGCCCAACATGGATAGTCTGGTGGGCTTGGGATCAGCTGCGGCATTGGTGTATGGTGTAGTGAACCTATATTACATCTGTTGGCATATTGGTCATGGAAATTTAGCCGAGGTTACGCAATATAGTGCCAATCTATATTTTGAGTCGGCCGGTATGATTGTAACATTGGTATCCATTGGTAAATACTTGGAAACAAAGGCTAAACACAGTACTACGTCGGCATTGCGTAAGCTGATGGATTATGCACCTCAGACTGTGACGGTGGAAAGGGATGAGAGAGAAGTCATTATTTCCACGACGGATTTACTGGTGGGGGATATTGTCGTGGCCAAGCCTGGTACCGTGATGGCTGCTGATGGCGTTATCCTTGAAGGCAAAACCAGTGTAGATGAATCGGCTATAACCGGGGAAAGTATGCCGGTGGATAAAGGCGTTGGCGATAAGGTAGTATCCGGTGCGGTTAATATAAATGGTTTTATAAAATACGAAGCCCAGCAGGTAGGTGCTTCATCCACATTAAACAAATTGATCAATTTGGTGGAGGAAGCTTCCAGCAGCAAGGCGCCTATCGCCAAATTGGCGGATAAAATAGCTGGGATATTTGTTCCGGCGGTAATGGCTGTTGCTTTGGGTACTGGTTTGGTTTGGCTGGTTTTAGGCTATGGTGGCGAGATGGCTTTTTCCATGGGGATATCTGTGCTGGTTATTTCCTGCCCCTGTGCCCTGGGTTTGGCTACACCAGTGGCGATAATGGCTGGTATAGGCAAGGGAGCAGAAAATGGTATCTTGGTAAAATCAGGGGAGATATTGGAAATTGTCAGTAAAATATCTACGGTGGTTTTGGACAAAACCGGAACAATTACCACAGGAAAACCGGCAGTGACAAAGGTAATGGCGGTGGATATATCTCCTGATGAGCTCATTAAAAGAGCTGCCCTTTTGGAACGGAATAGTGAACATCCACTGGGACAGGCCATTGTCAATAAAGCCGTTGGCCTTAACCTGACTGATGTTTCTGTAACCGATTTTGAAGCTATATGGGGAAAAGGCGTAAGGGGACGACTTAATGGTTTAATTCATTATTTAGGAAATTTTGATTTTGTTGGCAAACAATATAATATAGAAGAAAAGTATATTAAAGAAGCTGAAAAGTATGCTGAGGCTGGCAATACGGCGCTGTATTTGGGGGGAGAGGACAAATTCCTGGGCCTGATTATTGTTGCTGATACCGTAAAGAATAGCAGCCTTAGGGCTATTTCTGAATTTAAATCCATGGGAATTACTCCGGTAATGTTAACTGGGGATAATGAAAAAACAGCGGCAGCAGTGGCCGGAGATTTGGGAATAGATCGCTACATTGCTCAGGTCCGTCCGGAAAAAAAAGCAGATTACATAAGAGAGTTACAAAATCAGGGAGAGACTGTAGCCATGATAGGTGACGGGATAAATGATGCTCCGGCATTAGTAACAGCCAATGCGGGGATTGCTATTGGAGCTGGAACGGATATAGCACTGGAAAGTGCAGATGCGATTCTCTCCAATAATAATCTGCTGGATGGAGTGAAACTTGTTCGCTTAAGTCAGGCGGTATTAAGGAATATTAAAGAAAATTTGTTTTGGGCGTTTTTTTATAATATAATTTGTATACCTGTAGCGGCTGGACTGTTGTATCCAACTTGGGGAATACGTCTTACACCGATGATTGGAGCAGCAGTAATGAGCTTTAGCAGTGTTTGCGTAGTTATGAATGCACTTCGGTTAAAAAGACTAAATTTAGCCGAAGATGTGATAAGCATGGATAAAGAACCAGTAAGAGAAGGAGTGACAAGCAATATGGAAATGGAACTGAAGATTAATGGCATGATGTGCATGCATTGTCAGAAAAATGTTGAGCGGGTATTATCCGCAATTGACGGCGTGGAATCAGTGACGGTGAATTTAGAAGCAGGCACGGCGGCATTGAAATGTACACAGGACATCCCAATGGATACCTTTGCTAAGGTAATTACTGACGCAGGATATGAGTTGGTACACTGATATATCAATATTTTTAAAAAAAAGTGTTGACAAAGGTATGATAAATAAGTAGAATGTATTTTGTCAGTCAGCGAATAGCTGGCAACAAAATACAGATGCGGAAATAGCTCAGTTGGTAGAGCATCACCTTGCCAAGGTGGGGGTCGCGAGTTCGAGTCTCGTTTTCCGCTCCATATAATGCGGAAATAGCTCAGTTGGTAGAGCATCACCTTGCCAAGGTGGGGGTCGCGAGTTCGAGTCTCGTTTTCCGCTCCATATCGTTTATAATTCTCGCGTTGCTTATGCGGTGCGAGATTTTCTATCAGTAAAGAAGGGCCTATAGCTCAGTTGGTTAGAGCAACCGGCTCATAACCGGTCGGTCCCAGGTTCAAGTCCTGGTGGGCCCACCATTTTTCTTTTCTGAAACCACAGTAACATGACTCAGTAGCTCAGCTGGATTAGAGTACTTGACTACGAATCAAGGGGTCGGGGGTTCGAGTCCCTCCTGGGTCACCG
>Ga0256405_10001674_pt1 | contig 58419 bp, 43 predicted proteins | sample RumenRJG_02DNA_FD_189096 | JGI IMG/M metagenome (GOLD analysis project Ga0256405, IMG submission 189096) | Bovine rumen microbial communities from Lethbridge, Alberta, Canada - RJG_02 | ecosystem: Host-associated > Mammals > Digestive system > Stomach > Rumen | place: Canada: Alberta... | reverse complement strand
ATGTATGTGGTAAATTCATACAATGTATGTAGTAAATTCATACAATGTATGTAGTAAATTCATTCAATGTATGCGGTAAATCCGTTTCTGTTTTTTCAACATCTACAGTTTACACGGTAAATCCACGTTTTGCATTCATTCGTGGAGGTCGTTTCATATTGTCTTTCCCAAAGCACCATATCAGCAATAACCGACAAGGTTATACCCGTTATGGATGAATGGCGTAACAGGTCTCTTGATGAGTATTACACTTTTCTTTATGTCGACTGCATCTATGTAAATATGAAACGCAGTTCAGATAATCAGACTGGGAAGCATGCGGTCTATGTAATACTTGGCATTAATCAGGATGGATACAAGGATGTGCTTGGATTATGGCTGGATCCGAGTGAATCTAAAAGCACCTGGTTAAATATACTTGAAGATGAAGAATTTTTAGGTTAAGGAACGGTTATGGATTCAGGTGAAATCTTTTTAATGGGTTTCGGCTGCGGTGTACTTACCGGTGTGGTGGTGGCAGTTCTCTTTGAATTTCTGACTTTCATGCTTACCGAATATCTGAAGAGAAAGAAACGTCGCATCTGGTAACAGTGCCGTATAAGTAATTTATCAGGGTGGCGGCTATGACTGCTGCCCTTTTTTGAGAGGTATTGAAATGAAATCAATCTGTCTGGATCTGGAAACGTACAGTAGCGTGGACATTACCAAAAGTGGCGTGTACCGCTACTCTGAATCACCTGATTTTGAAATCCTGCTCTTTGCCTGCAGTGTAGATGGGCAACCCGTGCAGGTTTACGATCTCGCCAGCGGGGAGAAAGTGCCGGATGAGATTCTTAATGCTCTTACCGATGAGAAGGTCGTAAAACACAGCTTCAACGCTTCCTTTGAACGAATCTGTTTATCCCGGTATCTCGGACTTCCGACAGGCACCTATCTCAGTCCTGTAGGTTGGCACTGTGACATGGTATGGGCAGCGACACTCGGTCTGCCGCAGTCTCTTGAAGGTGTGGGAGCCGTTCTGGGACTTGAGAAGCAAAAGCTCTCCGAGGGCAAAGATCTTATCCGTTATTTCTGCAAGCCTTGTACTCCGACACAGAGTAATGGAGGCAGACCCCGTAATCTCCCCCACCATGCTCCCGATAAATGGGAATCGTTTAAACGCTATAATCTCCGGGATGTGGAAACTGAAATGGAGATACAGAAGCGTCTATCAAAGTTTCCGGTACCGGACTTTATCTGGGAAGAATACATCATCGATCAGCAGATAAACGACCGCGGGGTTCTGGTTGACATGGAGCTTGTGCGTCAGGCAATTTACATGGATGCCCGCTCACGGGAAGAGCTCATCACGGCCATGAAGGAATTCACTCTGCTTGAAAACCCCAACTCTGTACAGCAGATGAAGGCATGGCTTGCCGAAAACGGACTGATGACTGAATCACTCGATAAGAAAGCCATTGCAGAACTCATGAAAAGTGCCCCACCGGAGCTCTGTAAAGTGCTTTCGTTAAGGCAGCAGTTAGCCAAATCAGCCGTCAAGAAATATCAGGCGATGCAGAATGCTGTATGTGCAGATAACCGAGCGAGAGGACTTTTCAGATTCTATGGTGCCAATCGCACCGGGAGGTTCTCAAGCAAAATCGTGCAGCTTCAGAATCTGGCGAGAAACAGCATGAGCGATCTAGATGAGGCTCGAGCTCTTGTCCGCTCCGGTGATTACGAATCTGTCTCTATGCTCTATGAGGATGTGCCCGATACTTTATCTCAGCTTGTCAGAACAGCCTTTATTCCACCAAAGGGAAAGCTCTTTTATGTAGCCGACTTTTCTGCAATTGAAGCCAGAGTGATTGCCTGGCTTGCCGGGGAGAAATGGCGTATGGAACTCTTCAGAAACGGCGGTGATATTTACTGCATGAGTGCCAGTCAGATGTTTAAGGTTCCTGTTGAGAAGCATGGCGTAAATGGGCATTTGAGGCAGAAAGGTAAGGTAGCGGAACTCGCCTGTGGCTACGGTGGAGGTATCGGGGCATTAAAAGCAATGGGAGCTCTTGAGATGGGACTTAAAGAGGAAGAACTACAGCCCCTCGTTACCGCATGGCGTAACTCCAATCCAAACATTGTGAAGTTTTGGTGGGCGGTAGACAATGCTGTCATGACCGCCATAAAGGAACGAATCCCCACAGAGACTCACGGGCTGAAATTCACCTGCAGAAGCGGCATGCTGTTCATCGCACTGCCATCAGGCAGAAAGCTAGCCTACGTAAAGCCCCGCATCGGCATGAACCAATTCGGCGGGGAGAGTGTTACCTATGAGGGCATCGGAGCCACTAAGAAATGGGAACGCATCGAAAGCTACGGTCCAAAGTTTGTGGAAAACATCGTGCAGGCAATCGCCAGGGACATTCTCTGCTATGCCATGCAGACCTTACGTCACTGCAGCATCGTGATGCACATACATGACGAAGTGGTCATTGAGGCAGATCCGCGAATGAGTCTTGATGCTGTCTGTGAACTGATGGGACGCACACCTTCATGGGCTGACGGACTCATTCTGCAGGCTGCTGGGTACATCACAGAGTTCTACAAGAAGGATTAATGCTATCCCTGCCATAAGTAAGCAACCGAACAGGCACAAACCTACAAAACCGCCCTCGAGTTCTAGGATAAACAGGTCAGGTCTTTGCCGGTTTGGAATGCGTGTATTGCGGGTACTGGTAAAATTTGAGTTGTTGTAAAATCTGCAACAAGGTGTCATGACTACTTAATTATTAGAGATATATTGACTACTTAAGAATACTCAAACAGTCTTAACTCTAACTTGTGATCTGGTTTTTCTCTAATTATTTTCACCAAAATAGCATCACCTTTTTTAAAATCAGACAGATTGTTTTTTTGCTCCTCATTCAATTTCGAAATATGGATTAATCCCATTGTCTGCTTACTCGGTACATTTACAAAAATTCCGAATTTAGGATTTGTTCCATCAACAACTCCTCTAACAATATTAGGACATTCACTCGGTTGCAATTCTTCAATTGATGAAAACTCTATTTCGTGTGATAAAGCGTAATAATCAAAAACATCATATGAACTACTTTTCAACATCTTTTGTACCAGATCATTGTCTTTATAATATGGAGAAGACTCCTCAGACACCTCAAAAATACTATCTGCACAGTGTCTTTCACGAAAATTCAAAGGCATGTATGATACTAAAGAATAACAACCACGAAAAAAGCCTTTATTATCACTAATATCTCTTCCGTTTAAATCAATGTTATAGACATATTTAAGTGATTTACAATTTTCAAATGCGCCAAACATAGAAATTGTATTTGTATTCTTTACTGACCAATCAATGGCAGGATTTCTTTCCAGGGAAGAGCATCCAGAAAAAATATAATCAAGAACAGTAACATCAACAAAATTTAATGGAGGGATAGTTGCTAAAGACTCACAATTAAGGAACATTGCTGTCAAATCTTCCAAATTTTTAGATAAAAATGAAATGGACTCAATATTCTTTAATTTTCGTAAATCTGAAAAAAGACCTCGACAACTAACAACACGGTCACCAATTACAATAGATGGTAGTTCTACAATTTCATCGGTTCCGAATAAAACATCAAACATAACAAAATTATCTTTAACGACAATTTTCGTTATGTTTTTTGAATTGAGAAGTGATAGCAGTTTAACTTGATTACTTTCTTTTATTACAGTATCTCCGGCATAAAAATCAACTTTATCTATCATGTTCTTTTTAGCAGAATCAAAAAAAAGATTATCTTCCTCATTTATCTGCGACCCATGACTTTTCAGAAAATCATCGTATACTTTGTTTCTAACATTCTTTCTCTCTTCAAAATATTTGTAACGGTTTTCAAAAGCAAGTGGATAATAACTATCAGTATATTCTTCATCATCCCATTCATGTAAAAAATATCGACTTACCGTGTATGTATAAGTTCCGGTTTTTACAGTGAACGGATCAATATATAGCAATTTGTCATGGCAATAGCTACTTACATCCGGTTTTTTCTTAAATTCTATAATGGAACCTTTTGGAAGCATAACATACTTCAGATTCTTATGACTAAACAAACTTTCTGATAAATTGCAATTGGTATTTCTTAAATATTCCAACCCATTACAGGACACATACCCATCAAAAAAAATATTAAGTTTTTGGTATAATGAACCAGATGGTAATTTGCTTGACGTAAGAGCCATTTCTTCTAGGTTTAAATTCAAACAGTTTGAAAAAGCATCTGTTCTGCAGTCAACATTACTATAATTTTCTATATCAAAATTATGTAAATTTACACAACCTGAAAACATTTGACTCATGTCTTTAAGCTTATTAGCATTACTAGAAATAAAAGATGTAATCTTACTGCAATCACGAAACATTCGTCTACAATTCTCTGCCTCTGAAAAATCAAACTCAGAAACACTTTCTAACGCAGAACAACCATCAAACATTCCTTCAAAATTATTGCCACAACACGTTTTAGATATGGTTACTTCCTTTAAATTACCACACTTGTAACAGAGGTCTGAAAAATCAGTAACATTATCTGTCTGTGACAGTTCCAAGCTTTCAATGCTAGAACAGGAGTGGAACATTCCGGAAATATCTTTGCAGGATAACAAGTTCAAACAGGAAGTTTTCCCTGATAAAGATGAGCATCCTTTAAACATTTTCGACGTAGATAATGCGCTATCCGTTTTATATTGGGGAACAATTTGCAAACGACTGCAATTCTCAAACATAGATTCCATATTTGTTGCACTTGATGTGTCTAATGCAGGAGCTGTTCGCATAAATTCGCAACCATAGAACATCCAACTCATATCTGTAACTCTAGAAGTGTCAAATGAAGGAAATTTCTTTAACTTGGAGCAATCAAAAAACATTCTAGATGTATCAACGACATTATCAGCAACAAAATTCTGTATCTCTATTAGATTTGAAAGACCTGAAAAAAAACAACTCAGGGATAGATTCTTAGTTGTTTTAAACACTATTGATTTAACAACCAGCACATCAGCCTCTAATCTTCCAGGAGAATCCACATCATCTCCGTAGATTATTTCTGGCAAATAATCTATAGGCGGCCAACTACGATCACAATTACTATGACGTGATATAGCATCACGTAAAGTTATATCGTTAATGTTTATTTCAATTCTATGGACTAAATTTTTCTGCAACAATTCAGGAATTGAATAACGTAACGGGGGAATTGAAACATAATTACCATTTTTATCTTTACTGTAGAATATTACTTCTTTGTCTAATATAACACGTTGCATAGTTCTATTCCATTTGAATGCTTTTTCAGAACTTTTCTGCTAAATGAAAATTTACATATGTTAATCAACAATTTTTAACTTGAAGCACACTCACGGTTTAATTTTCTAAACCAATCACTAAACTCCTTTCTATTTGTTAGCCAATCTTTTGTTGTAACCGGAGATTCAGCGTTGAATTCATCAATATTTAGCACTTTCATAACCTTTATTAAATCTTCATGTTTTGTGCCAGATTTTGCATAATTCACTAGAAATAATTCAGCATTTAGATCTTTGGAAATTGTAAACAAAGAAACAAATTTATGCTTATTTTTATAAAAATAACGATTAGGATGAGATGTGTAAGGTGTTACAGTTTGAGATTCATGACAACGTAAATATTCAAATATGATATAACCACGCTCTGGGTGTTTTTGAATTCTATCAAAATTTATTGCAAATGTTTCATCGCCATGCAACATTTCTTGTGCAAAATCAAAACCTGACGAATCATCATGCCCCAATGCTTTACTTAAGTTAGATTTGTTATCCATATAATTACCAAAATACACAATGATAGTGAAAATAAATACTGTTTCTATAAAGTGCATATGTCTAACATGCAATAAAAGGGAATCATCATAACTCTTATGATTTTAAATAATAGTTCATAATTAAAACAATAGCCACGCGAATACAGTGTGAATCACATGTAACTTTTAGCGAATTTATGCACATATTTTATTACACGTGCCTAAATTTTTAAAAAAGTACGTAACGCAAATTTAATCACAAGAGTCCTCGGGACAACCTGATTTTTATTTAAGTACATGACCATGAAAAACTATTTCTTAAACTTCACCTCAAAAAATTGATTGTGCAATTACAAGAGTTTTTCTAGTCAGTTTAAGTTAATCAATTTATCTTTCACACAAACATTGTACCATTCTGGTGGTGCAACCACGCTTGTATTTAAATAAGCAGCATCAAATACCTTATATATTTGCCTATACTTTAGTTTCTTTTCTATTATGGTTCTCAATTCCTTTGTATGTAAAGGAATAATCTTCATCGAATCAACATATTCATCATCATTTCGATAAAAAGGGCTACATTTCCTCCCTCTAAAATCAGAGATAACCGAAGCATGTAAATTATTAGCAACAAATGTACAGTACGCATTCGGATCAAAATCAATCATATAATTGGATAAATGTCTTGATACAGGTTCCATCTCTCCTCGTCTTTGAGTTGTTCCCATCATCAAGGTACATTCAATCAGTAAAGTATGTTTTGGATAATCCTCTGTTGCTTCATAAACATAGACAATATCCGACTCTCCACCTCCCGCATGTGTTCTTGGCAGTAACTCGTTGTTAATTGATAAATTCATGTAGTCAAGTATCTTTCCCTGATATTCACTCATTTTATACCAAGCTACAGCAACAATATATTCAAAAATTGTTGGAACATCAGCTTCTCCACCAAAATATTCGATGAGTTCGTCATCTTTATCACGATCTTCACAGTTTTTCAGGACCGATATTATCTTCTGATCAGAAAATTTCGTATCTATAAGCTGTTTAAATCGTTTATATCTTTCAGATTCAAGATATCCATATACTTGATCAATAGCTGAGAAGTTTGTGGCACTATTTTTATTGAAAACGTTTATCACTTCGGCTTCATTAAATAGTAAGTTTGAGTTGATCTGCTGCAACGAAACATCTTTGGCTAATAGATGGCAATCTTTATAAGCGTCATCAAAACTCAATTCAGCGTTCGTATCAAAAAAGTTCTTAAAAATTGGTGAAAACTTTACCTGTCCATCTTTAAATATGAAAGCATCGGTTATGCTTAAATACCTTCTATTCAAATCTTTGTAATCAAGGAGGTTTGCCATGATTTTATAGAGGTGCATATATGCGAAAAATGTTCTTGCAAGTTGATCTTCATTTTTTATTGAATTAAATCCATTACATTTTAAATCTGAAAAAGAATGCACTAATCTTGGATTTTTAAATAGCAAGGCTCTCCATAATGTACCGGGGTGATTTTTAAGCCCCTTTGTCGCTTTGAGTAGTTTATCAATAGCACTTTGGTCGTGGTCGTGATCGAGATATACCCTCAATAATGCAGCATATAAATCCGCATACGGAGCATCATATTCTGGGCTTTTTCTGTTCATCCCCACTATCTTAATATCATTTGGAGACTTATCCGACTTCACCAAATAAGCCTCTGCATCGGGGTAGTTATATCTTGATAACACTGTGTCTATTATAATTGCTGCCGTAGTTGTTTTACCTTCCCTGAGAAGATGAATTTTTGTAACGATATCTTTGGTTGTATCTTCGTTCACACAAAGCGGCAAAAGATACGTAAATTCTTCCTCTGTAAGATAATTGTCACAAGCTTTCAATACCTTGCCTATAACAAGAAAAGGCCTTACATAACCATTCTGTATAGGACAGGAGGTCTTCATTATCTGTTTTAAATATAGAAAACTATCTGAAGGTATTTGAAATTCATTATCTGTAGAAAAATTGCCTTTTCGAGCTAATTCTAACAATCGTGTTCCGACAGGTGTCAATTTTCGATTATTGGTGATTAGACCTATATCGACTAAACCTGAAGTTTTTTGTCTTGCAGTTTTTGCTCGGCTTCCTTTATCCTCAGACTGTAAATTGCCAGTAATAAACCCACGATTAAAAGCGTAATCATAATAACGACATTGCACTAAAGAATTGGATTCCCAAACTTCATTTTTATTATCAGGACTATTCCAGAAATCATCTAATATCATAAGCTGTTCTTCCACCTTTCTGTGAAAATCAGCCATACGAAAACTTGTTGTTCCCAAACTCCATGAATAAGATTGATAAGAAAAATGTGGCATCACTGGCATCTCCTCAATAATTTGTAATTAATACTTCTTCAGTTATTTCATCTTTAGATTTCCCATGATAACTTGAATTATTGTAGTTAAAATTCAAAATATGCATATTATACTTTTTTGCCCAATGAATGAGAACATGATTTGTTTTACCTTTATGCCTAATAACATTAGATAGTGCAAATTTAATTTTAAGGCAATTCAATCTATCCAGATAGTTCAAAAGAGCGTTATCATCTGTTGGCTGCCATCCGTTTGACTCATTGTAGCTGGCCGTCGTAATAAGGTATGGAGGATCACAATACACAAAATCTCCCTCATGCAAATCGCCTATAGCAATATTTCTGAAATCCTCCATTAAGAAATCGCACTTCTGCGCATGCAATGCTTTAACAAATCTTCTTAAATTCTCTTTTATATTTGAATTAAAATCTCTTTTCCCTACAGGAAGATTGAATTCCCCCTTTCTGTTAAACCTAATCTGATTGTTAAAACAATATACTATTAGAGTAAATAGGTAAAGATAGTAGCCATCATCAACTTTTGTCTTTGAATTAAAAGCCTTCCTCAATTCTATATATGGCTCCTTATTATATGATCCAAGTCCTGCTCCACTTTCACATCTGTAATATGAGTATCCTTTGCTTGTAGAATCAGAAAGACCATATTCACTAATTATTTTTTCTATTTTTGCTTTTATTGTATCGTAGTCGTATTTCTTTAAGACTTTAAATAATCCTATCAGATATTTATTGATATCATTATAAATAATACGATTTGCCTGAACATTTATACCTACATTAGCTCCACCGCAGAACATATCAACAAAAGTTTCTATCTCTTTTGGAAACAATGGATAAATTTGAGGTAATAGCTTAGTTTTACCACCAGTATAATTTAGCGGCGACTTAATAAATTCATTCTTCACTCAACTCACCTCACAAACAAATAATCTCTCTTCATTTGTGTAATTATCAGATTTTCCTGTTGTAAAAGCTTTATATTTTTGGGAATATACTTTAACCTGTCCTTTTTCTGAAAGTATTCTCATTATGTCTGCATCATTCATTCTTGCATTACTTCTATCGTTTGCTTTATCGCCTGTATTGTTATATGACAAAACAATATATTTGCAGTTAAGAACTTTTACTAATTCCTCAAATGCTATAGCCGCAGACTTTGAACAGTAACGACTTTTTAATCCCGCTCTGTCCATTTTTCTAGCTTCTCCCTTGACATCTGGTTTTTTCCATTGTGCAACATTTTCTAAAACATGGTATAAATCGCAATAATTCCGACTGTTGTAAGGGGGATCACAGTAAACGCAGTCAACATAAGGCAATTTACCTTCAATTGCTAATACGTTTGAATCTGCATTAAAAAATATATTCTTACCTAGGCTTTTTTTTGATAAATCTAAAGGTAGCAGTTCAAATCGCCTATCATATTCAACTCCTTTTCTGTAGGCATCATAGTGCCCACATGTATTTGCAACTTTATCCATAGAATACAACAAAGAGGTAATAAGAATAGCCATTTCTCTTTGATTAATTTTCTTTGATATATATTTCTTTTGAATATCTTCTCTTATGTACCCAATTCTTTTGCAATCATCCTTGCAAAAAAAAGTATCTCCAAATGTATCCGACATATAATTATCTTTTATCGCGTTTATCGATATGTCATTATAAGAATCTATCATAATTCTAATTTTTTGCGTATCATAATTATCTGCCGACATAAAAGCTATGTGTGCTAAATAATTGCTATAAAGTGTATCATTAGTCACTACCTGCATTTTATCCATAAAGTGGTAAGCAACAACTCCTGTACCAGCAAAAACATCCATCAATGAATGTGTATTTGGGCAATGCTTGTTGATTGTATCCTCAATAAAATCAAGTAATTTATACTTGTTTCCTAGATAACGTCGATTTTGAATTTTTAATTGATGAGCTGAATCTTGAAAATCAATTATATCGCCCACACTACAGTTTAGAGCTTTACACAATTTTTCAAGACTCTCCATTGAAATGTATTCACTCCGTCTTATTCTAGTAATAATATTCCTGCTCACACCAGCATATGTAGCTAGAGCCGATTCCTTAACATTTCGTTCAGCTATTACATCATAGAGTTTATCATATTTTACAGCCATGCTATCCTCATTAATAACTTACTCAATCTAGTAAAATCATATCACGATTTCGTGATATTTCAAGTAGTTAACACTGTCATTCTTGCTGTTTTGTCTACGCATGATGTGGTACCTAGGCGCCTCAATGTTTGTTGACGATATACACTCGGTCAGTGAATAACTGTGTTCTTATGCAGAATAGTCAAGATTAGCCTATTCTACTTGAAAAATAGAGGTGTAAAAGATGTCAGCTTCATCATGATGGATGGAGTTTCAGGTCTAGAGGATGGAGTTAAAATAATTTTCCCTGACGCTATTGTGCAGCGCTGTATCGTGCACTTGATGAGGAACTCAATCAAGTTTATTCCAACCAAGTGCTACAGAGCATTCTGTGCATCTATCAAGGCCGTATATCAGGCAGCTGATGAGACTACAGCTAGAAATAAATTTGCAGAATTCAAAGAACTGTGGAAGAAGAAATATCCCGGAGCTGTCAAGGTATGGGAGAGTCACTTTGAAACCACTATACTTCAGATGATTAGTTTTCCAAGCGCTGTAAGACGTCTTATCAGCACGACAAACGCCATAGAAAGCGTCAATTCAAGCTTGAGAAAAATGACTAAGAAGGGAGTTTTTGAAAGCCCTAACGCCGTTTTTAAAGCACTATATCTCAGAGTATGCAAGCTTAAAGAAAAATGGGATAAGGTACCAGTCCAAAACTGGTCTGTGGTCAGAAACGAAATGATCACACACTCGCTTACGCAAAAGGTCGCTACCAAGTATTTTAAATAAGATTAGGAGAGTTTACACAAAAAAGGCTTGACTCCACTACTTCTATAAACAACTATATTTGAAGTGTTTACATATCCTTGTTAATACGCTTCAAAGTAGATCTGCTGATACCTGTCATGGCCACTACATTAGCATAGGTATTGGTCTTAAGCTGTTCTCTGGCATGATTTATTTGAGCAACTGAATATTTTTTCGATGTTCTTACATAAAATAGAGAATGGGACAGGAAAGTTCTTTTTTATAAGTGACTCTCCTTATCATGAAAACATTGGGACTGACAGAACCGGTACACACCGTGTGTAAGTCTTGTGTTTGTCGTGTGTAAATCAAGTGTATGTATTGTGTAGGTCTTGTGTTTATATGACGTAATTCTTGTGTCAGTCCCGGTTATCAGGAGTTAGAATTTCTCTGGTTGCCTGCGTAATCCAGTTTTTAATTGATGTCATGAATCTGTCAAGAGTCATCGTCGGTGAATTCCGACACAGGGATTCAAGAGCCTGCTCCCAGACGGCGGTCATGCCCGCATTCTTTATGGTATCGGGAAGCATGGCTATCACTTTTCTGCCGAAGTCCGATGATATCAATCTCTCACCTTTGCGTTCAACATATCCGCGTCCTATAAGAGTTTCGATAATTGCAGCCCTGGTTGCCGGCGTGCCCAGTCCGGAGGTTTCCTTAAGAATCTTTTTCCATTTTTCCTCAGACACATAACGGGAAATGTTTTCCATGGCACCGAGAAGGGTGTTTTCGGTGAAATGCTTTGGAGGAGTGGTTTTTCTGTCCTTAACTTCCGAATCGGTTATCAGGTGGAAATCGCCGACCTTTGATTCCGGCAGCTGCTTCTGCAGGTCTGCTTCATCCTCCTCGTCATTGGCCTTGTTCTTTGAGTTTTCGTCAAAGAACACTGTGGTCCAGCCGGGATAAATCATTTTCTTTCCGGCTGACTTAAAAAGCTCATTACCTACAGACAAGCCAATGACTGTTGCTTCCTGTTTCTCAGAAGGCATGAAAACCGCGCAGTATGACTTGCAGATGAGCCGGTAGACATTGAGTACGTCCGACGGCATGGCGCTCACGTCAACGGCGTTATTTTCCGTAGGAACAATCGCATGATGTGCCGTGACTTTGGCGGTATTAAAGCATTTGTGCCTGCGGGTGCAGTCAATGTCCGGGAGAAACTGTCCGAGTTCAGGCAGAAAACCGGTTATATTCGTGATTATGTTGCCGGCACATGCATGCTGAGATTCCGGAAGATATCGGCAGTCGGTTCTGGGATAAGTTGTAGCCTTGTATTTCTCATAAAGCTGCTGAACTATGTCCAATGTCTTAGCCGCTGAATAGCCCCATGTTTTATTGGCCTGCTTCTGCAGTGATGTTAAATCAAAAAGCAGCGGGGCGTCTGACGTTTGAATTTCCCGTTTATAAGAGATAACCTTAGCCTCCATGTGCTTAAGACATGAGGCCAACTGCAGAACGGGCGCTTTGGTGAGGACGTAGCCTTCACCGTTTACGTACTTCTCTGAAGGCTGCCATTTAGCCCTGTAAGTGACTCCTGATGCGGATAAATCGATATAGAGCTCGTAGAAGGGCTTCGAAACAAAATTCTCAATGTCCAAATCCCGCTGAACCACCAGTGCGAGAGTCGGGGTCTGCACTCTGCCTATGGAGACCACCTGTCTCTGAAGCTTAAGCCGCTCCCTGCACGTGCACGTATAAAGTCTTGAGAGATTCATGCCCACCAGCCAGTCCGCCCAGGCTCTGGCCTGCGCAGCCCTGTACAGTGCTTCCGTCTCGTATCCCTGGAGGATGTTACCGAGAGCTGTCTGAATTGATTTGTCGTCGAGCGCCGTAAGCTTCAGGCGCATGATTTTTCCCGAAAATTTTACGTAGGAAAGAATATTTCTGGCTATGGCTTCTCCTTCGCGATCAAAGTCGGTGCTGATGACCACCTTGGCGCAACGCCTGAGCAGGGTAGAAACAATTCTGAACTGAGCCTCCGTTTTGTCGTTTACGCGGTATTTGAACTCTTCAGGTATTATCGGCAGTGAGGTCACATTCCAGATTTTATATTTCTCGTCATAAATTTCCGGAGGACACAGCTCCAGAAGGTGACCGACACACCACGTTACTTTGGTTGTCGCATCAGCTGACTCGTACCATCCTTTCTTAAGAACTGTGGCTTTGAGATTGCGGGCAAGGTCTTTTGCCTGTGACGGCTTTTCGCAGAGAAATAGAGTAAACATTGGTATCAGTCATCCCCGGAAATATTGGTGTTTATCTTGTGTATGTATTGTGTAATACTTGTGTTTGTTCAGTGTATGTCATGTGTAAGTATTGTGTATGCATCCGCACATGATTAAACATATGGAAACAAACCCACGCAAATATTTTAAATGTCCTGAGCCACGGAATTTTTAAGTTATCTCAGGAAAAATAAGCAGTTATTTTTCATATTTGGCGTTTCGGCAGAACTAGAATTGAAGACATTAAAACGGAGAACACGAAAATGAAAATTAACACTCCTCTATGGATTTTATTTGTGGGGGCTTTTACCTGCTATGCCATTCATAACCATATTCGTCAGCACGATACCGGCATGCAGCTGGCTTCCGCCCTGGAACGAACCGAAGCTCTCGAAAAGGAGGTTGATGCGACTCATCGGCAGATAGAAGAAATCAGAGCCTTGGTTGACGCGCAGAATTCTGCACTTCATGAAAACGTAAGAAGCAGCGTCAGGGAAGAGCTTGATTCGATAATGACTGATTCAGTCAGAAAAAACAAAGAGAAGGCACTGGCAGCCTTCAGCAATGCTTCTGACGTAAAGGGGGAACATGTCTACGGCAATCCTCATGCGAGATTCTCAATCTACGAATATCTGGATTTCGAATGTCCTTACTGCGCCCAATTTTCCGCAACGGCCAAAAAGGTTGCTGATGACAGCAACGGTCATGTCAACGTGATACTGAGGCATTATCCATTACCGATGCACGGACAGGAAGCCAAGCTGAAGGCCTTGTTTGCGGAATGCGTGGGGCATTTGGACGGGAACAGGTCATTCTGGTATGCGGTACATGCTCTCTTTGCCGGGAAAAGCACTGACGGCATCGTACAGAATCTCAATCTTAATACCGAAGACATTGCCTCATGTATGAGCTCCGAAAATGCCCTTACCGGACTTCTCCAGGGACTTGCCGAAGGAGAAAAATTACAGGTGGACAGCACGCCGACCGTGTTCATTCTGGACACCAAACAGAACAAAAGACTCAGAGTTCCGGGTACGCCGTCAGAAGGGGACATCGCCAACATCATCGCCGGAATCTTACGGTAGGGGACTTATTTTAACCATGTGTAAATCACGTGTTTGTCTTGTGCAAGTGTTGTGCAGTTCCTGTGTTAGTCTTGTGTAATACTTGTGTATCTGTTTTAAATTCATTTCTTCATGATTTGCTCTGACGTCTGGTCTTCAGGCTGACGCTGGAGCTCTTTTTAGCAGGTCTGATTTATGTTCCTATACTACTATTTGAGTTTATGAACCTTAACGGAACAGCTTTTTTTATAAAAACAGATGCCGTAGGCATACACATTCTTTATTCCTGGAGCATTAACGAACTCATCGGCATATCTTTTTTCAAGCACCTGTTCCAATGCGTTTACCGCAACGGAAACCTTGGCGCCGAAAGGTCTTGCCGTTTGCTTTAATTCCATAATTACTATGGTGTCATCATTTTTGGAAGAAGCAATGATGTCGGCGTAACCGTCTCCCGCTTCAGTGTTGGATTTATGTTCCTCTATATATGAAGTTCCGTTCACCAGCAGTCCGTTCATGAAACCGTGGTAATAGTTTTCTTTCGGGGCCTTAGTGGAGAAATCTCTTATCGACACGTATTTTCCCAGAAGTCCGTTAAGGCTGTTCTCTACGGTTTCGGCATTCCCGTCAAACAAACCTTTTACGAGTTCATCGGTACTGTTTCTCATTTCAGGATTTGTTTCAAAGAAATCCATGATCTTTGATTTGAAACAGTCCTTTATTTCCTCATTTGGAATATACAGTCTGTATTCGTTTTTTTTGGCAGATCGGTATTGAGGATCAAAGGTGAGATATCCGGTGTACAGCAACAGTGTCCAGAAATCTTTTACATCGTGGTTTTTTAAATCACCGTAGCACAGAGAGGTTCTTACTTCAGTGGTAATTGATTTGCCGTCCAGAAGATCCTGCATTTTATCAACGTCTTCAGGCTCTATAAATCCCATGAATTCTTCTATTACATCGTTACCGCTGGTGTTTATCCAGTAGTTATCTGCCGTAATGATTTTATTTTCCACACCAACTTTTTTGTAGTTATCATCGCAAAATGACATGACATCCCACGGACAGTACATATGATTTGTTCCGAAGCAGTAGCCGTCGTAATTGTTTTTCACTTCTTCATAATAATCATTGAGACCATAGTACGACAGAACTTCTCGGGATTCTTCTTTCGTAAAACCAATACCACGGGAAATATCATCATTTCCGGTATCTAAAACAGAACATATCTTCAGATTATTAAGCCCTGTAAAGATACTTTCTTTGGCTGCTCTTAAACATCCTGTAAGTACGGCCCTTCCGAGATATAGATTGGTTTTTAAGGTGTCATTATAAAAAGGACTGATAAGATTTATCATTTCATCGTAATAGCCATAATGAGCGGCTTTGGCAATAGGCACATCATATTCATCAATCAGTAGTATAGGACTAGCTTTATGATGTGCTTTGAGAAGACATGAAAGCGTCTGAAGAGAGCCGGTAAGAAAGGATTTATCTGTTCTGTCCGCAAGTTTTTCATAATTGGTCAGATTGGCATACTGTTCCTTCTGCTTATCGGATAATTCCTTACTGGTAGCCAAATATTCAAACTGCAGTGCAAGTTTATATATCAGAGTAGCAAACTGATTATACGCATCATTAAAATTCTGATGAACCATGGTTTTGAACGACACAAAGATTACCGGAAACTTTCCCATGTATTTGGCGCAGAATTCCTTATCCTCAAAGATTTTTGTGTCCTTAAACCATTTTTCCTGTCGGGACACGTCTTCAGGATTTTCAGGATCAAGAGCCAGAAAATCATAGAAGGTGGACATGGTGAGGGTTTTACCGAAACGTCTTGGTCTGGTGATTAGCATAACCTTTGAAGTATTTTCTTCAAAAATTGTTTTTATGAATGATGTCTTATCAACATAGTAACTGTTGCTCTCAATTAATTCATGAAATAATTCTGAACCAATACTTATAGACTTTAACATTCTGTCCCACCTCAAAGCCAGACATGACACATGCGTAAATATTTCTCATGAAGCACAGTCTAGCACATCCATAAAATAAACACAGTGAGATACCGTTAAACTTTAAGGATCTATTATCTCTTGAATATTACAATAGGGGACTTATTCTAACCATATGTAAATCACGTGTTTGTCTTGTGCAAGTATTGTGCTGTTCTTGTGTTAGTCTTGTGTAATACTTGTGTATTTGATTTAAATACATTTCATCCGTATTTACTCTGCCTTTACCTGATTCAGTTTACGGTGGAGTAAATATTTTCAAATGTTCTTACTCTTTTTAGTTAGTTTGTTTGAAATTTCAGATCCTGGCCGCCTTTATTATGGTATTCGAAAAAAGGTGGTGTTCTATGGCTGACAAAAAATTCTTATCGTCATTTCTGGTTTTATGGCTCCTGACAGGGAACCATTCAGCAGCTGCCGAAACACTGGAAGACGGATTCTATTCACGTTCGTCGGAAGGGTGGTTTTTCTACAACGAAGAACAGGAGCCTGAAGAAGAGGAAACCGAACAGGAAGAACCGGTTATGGCGGAAATTCCGGCTCCGGAACCGACTCCGGACAAAAAGGAAGCCCAAAATAATAAATCAGCTCTTGTTCCCGGCTCCATAGACTGGCTAAAGAAAAATCTTCCGGTATATCTCAGTCATGCCGTCAATAATCCTACTCAGGAAAACATTAAAGCTTATTTGTTTCTACAAAAAATGATGACTGACAAAATCGAAAAATTCTCAAATGAATACAATCTGGCGGTTTTGGGAGACCCTTTGTACGACGATTCTATTGAACAAAGCGAAACGTACGCCGTAAACCGTTTAAAGAACAAGGAATCAGAAGAAGCAATAAAAGGAATCCTAAAATACCTCTCTTCAAACATAACCATACTGTACATTATGGATGATTCTCCATTTTCATTATTTCAAGTCGACGTAATTCAAAGAGTGGTCAATAAGTACGGTTTTCAATTACATGTTGTTTCCGTCAGTCCAACTCTGGAAAACAACGCATTACCTCCGGGAGTCATATATGCCCCCGGGATTGATAAGAAACTTAATCTGTCAATACTGCCGGCTTCTCTCATTGTAACCAAGGAAGACAAGATGGTTCCGTTTCTGCTCGGTGGGGCGGCCGATGAGGAATTTATCTCCCGTCTGATTAAGGCAGCTTACAGAGAACACGTTATCGACGAAGAAGCTTTCAAGAAAACCAGAATTTTAGGAATTGAAAATCCAAAACGAAATCTCGCTGACGTCGATTTTTCAAAGGCTCTAAAAAACCCAAATGCCATTCCGGAGAAAATCACAAATTTCGGGGATAACACTGTGAACTTTATCAGCCCGGATATTCTTCTGGACATTATAAATGCTGAAACACAGGATATTGGCAAATAGTAATTATCGGACTCAAAAATGAAAAACTTTTCTTTATATAACAATGTAAGTCGCCTGGCATTATGTATTTTTTTGTCTGCAGGACTTAACAGCATTGCACATGCAAATGATGCTGACAAAATTTCCCAAAGATTAACCGATTGGCTTAAAGACGGTTCTTATACCTACGATACCCAAGCCCATACATACAAAACAGATTCCAGATACGTATTCGCCGGCGGTGAATACGCCATACGCACTCCAAACTACAGAACTAATCCGATAAGCATTTCTCTTCCTTCATTTCATCGCGGTACGGGATGCGGAGGAATAGACTTATACATGGGCTCTTTTTCTTTTCTGACCAAGGATGAACTAAAGAACTTCGTTAAGTCAGTGTCTAAGGGGGCTCCAATATATGCCTTTAATCTGGCTCTTGAAAACTATGCTCCGGATATCTATAACAACGTGGAAAAACTGAGAAACATTACCAACATGCTGAGCAATACCCAGTTGGATGCCTGTACAACGGCCCAATACGGTGTTAATTCAATTGCCTCTATCTTCGATGAAAATGTGGCTAACAAGGTTAAAAAAAGAACTATCCAATATGAATGGGAAACGTTGAACGGTGCGGACAATAAAGATGCTCTCGTTGCCCCTTATATTGCAGAATACAAAAGACTACAAGACAGTAAAGACAACGCTTCCACTACAGGAGGAAGCAGTGGCAGCGGTACGTATGAAGATAAGGATGTATCAGACATTCTGGCATCATCTTCAAATAACCCGTGCGGAATTGCTTCTGACAATTTAGATGCAATGACAAACCCTAAGGGATGCAAAATCGAAAATCTGGCTCAGGCACAGGGATACGAAAAGACCGGTGAATTCGGCAACATAATGCGCCTTACCTCACAGGAATGGATAAAAGAGCTGAGAACCAAGGAATTATTTAAAAATACTCCTCTTTTCCCTCAATCAATGACCAACAAAGAAATCCGCGAATTCGTATACTCGTTATTCGGCACGTCCTTCACAACTTTCTCATCAACTGATGAAGCAAAATGCGTTGCCAATGCCGAAAAGAAATTTGATACGAAGCCCGGAACCATTACTGCAACAATTCTGATGGACGGAGGAAATATAAAACTTTACGAGTCCAATAACCCCAATAATACCACCTCAAACGAGTACTGTTTCCTTATAGACACTGATTTCAAAGAAAGGTCATTTGAATGGAAATCGCCTATTGAACCTATTCTCAAGAAACTGGGCAATTTTAAAAATAAGAATTTCTTAACGGAAAGCGGCTCAATCAATACTGATTCACAAGAATATAAGGAATTATCGCAAACCATTATAGGTAATCAGTATTTTTCAGATTCATCAAAAAAAGCCTTAAGGGCATGGACAGATGAAGAAGACGGCATAATCTCCATGATGCCGGCATCAATACAGACTGCCATATCTAACAAAGAAGTTAAAAACAGTCCAAAGCTCGTATATTCGGCAGCTGAAGCCTGTATCAGACCTATCGTGGCCAAAGCATACAAAGATCTGCTCAATGAGTTAAAGGATGTTCTGGAACAATCCATGAACAACTATGTTTCAGGATTATCTCAGGATAATAAAAATGAGTCCATAAAGCACCTTGAAAGCCAGCACCTTAAGTTAACAAGGGAATTGGATAACATTATTAAGGAAAAAGATCCGGATGTCTGTGCTAATGAGAAACTCGGAACCAAAAATATTACCGTAAATACCTTCAACGCGTATTAGCTTCCATATGGAGAAAATTAATGTTTGGTCGAAATAACACAATCTCAGAAATTTACTCAAAAATCAATGTGATGCGCCTATGGTACGGACGCATTCATGACCATATAACCAAGTGGTTACGGGGCAATGGGGGCAAGTACGATCATCTTCGTAAATATGTTCCCCTCAGCATTATGATTTTTCTCTATATGTCGAGTTTTCTTTTTCCTGCATCTGCCAGTGCCGTATCGACAGCTGAAAGACAAAACATCTGGGTAGCATACACGGTAGGTGATGTTTCATTCATTCACTCCGTACTCAGGGCTATTTCAATGATAATGTACGGTGGCGGTGGTGTCATCCAGGGAGCATACCGTTTGGCTGCTCTTTTGGGAATAATATGGCTGATTGTGAGGGGGATTTTCTGTAAGGAAGGCATTAACATCGGTTCAGGTCTTTTTGTAATTATATTCTATATGTGTTTCTTTGTTCCCCAGAGTACCTTACACATTGAAGATCTGCAGACCAAAAAATTCTACGTAATGGATAAGATTCCTCTGGGAGTTTCCGTAACCTTATCCGTTACGAGTAAGATTGGTAAATATCTTTCAGAAGCATATGAAACGGTATTTACCGAAGCTTCTGAAGACAGCGCAGCCTGCACAATAGGTTCGATGGAATGTAACGGCTATTTAGGAACCCTGGATATGCTTCTATACTCAAGATCGAACCTGCAAAACGCAGCTGCATACATAGCAATCAATAAGGCGTTATGCGGTTCCTCACTCAACTATGAAGACTGTAACATAGAGATGTCTCTGACCAATTACGTTCGCGATTGTACCATGCAGAAAGTAATTTCTCCGTCTGAAAATTTTGCATTGCAAAACGTAAAATCTTTCAAAGGAGATAATACAAAATACGATTTGTTCTATGACTCCGAAAGAACCAGAGTTAACGTTTATTTAGGAAGATTGGGCAAAGGTTCAATGACCTGTAAAAAAGCAGGTTTGCAAATAGAACAGGCCTTTTTAAATTCCCGGGTTAAATCCACTATCTACTGGCTGGCAACTCACAAAAAGAATATGACTCCTCATGACGGTGGAATGGTCAATGACGGAGGAACCGGCGTGGACAACGGGATGCCTGAAGGGAATTACGATTATGCAGCCATGGAAGGCAATTTCCAGTCAATGATAACAGGGTTAGATCCTCAGATGGGGGATTCCTATACCTATCTTAAGAACGTAATGATCCAGCCTCTGATGGAGAATGGTCTGCGTAACGGGTTTATTGATCAGAATATTGCAGCGGGACAGATAGCATTAGACAATGCCAAAGCACAGAGAGATATACAGCTTGCGGCGGAATCATCAATGTTTGCTTCAATGATTCGTCCTCTTACAACCTTTTTTGAAGGTTTTGTTTTGGCCATAACTCCGCTCATGCCGTTCCTGTTACTCCTAAGCCTTAATACTTTCGGTCTCGTAATGAAGTATCTGCTGGTGCTATTTTGGATTCAGCTATGGGCACCTGCTTTAGCAATATGCAATATGTACATACAAAACATAGCCAGAGAAGATATAGCCATGTCCGTGGCAGGAGGGGACTTAACCTCCATGGTTGGTATTACCCGTTCCGCAGCAGTCGTGCAACACTGGTTAGGTGTAGGAGGGATGATGGCAGCTTCGGTTCCTATTCTAACTTTATTTATTCTTACAGGTTCAGTGTATGCATTCACTAATTTGGCTGCGTCAATTAAGGGTGGAGACCACTTTGATGAAAAGACAATTCAGCCTGATGCTATCAAGAAAACTGCTTACATAAATGATTCTGTTGGTTCATACAATGTAAATTCTGGTGGGGGTTCTATTGAAGATGGAACATCATCAGCTTATGCGACACTTTCAGCCTCACAGTTAGCAAGTGTAACCGAGAGTGCTGCTCATTCAGAATATATTGCTAAACAAAACGAGTTATTAGATTCTGTTATACATGGGATGTCTCGCAGTAATAATGTTCAGCATAATCGTTCTCTTGTTAAAAATTTGGCAAAACAATGGCAATCTAAGGATTCAGAGAGTTTTAATAAAGTGACATCCAACCTAAAAACAGCATTTTCACAACAAGGAGTTACATTAACAAATGCAGCTGCAGGAGAACTGGCTGTGATGGGAGCTCTTGCTGCTAAGGGATATATAAAAGCTGAAGCTGGTACAAAGGCGAGTGCTGGTACTCCATCATGGGTAAAAGGTATTTTTGGAGTAGATGCAGAGGCTTACGTATCAGGTGCTGTAGGAGGTGAAGGAAGTATTTCTGTACAAGGATCTGGAGCTAAGAAATGGACGGATTCAGAACAGAGTACTTTTGCGGCTCAAGTCATGGATAACGTAAGTAAGCAGTTGAGTGGTAGTGAAGGAAAAGCTATAGAAAAAGCTTTAGCTGAAGGAATTACATCTATGGATCAAGACTCGTTGACAAAAGGTTTCCAATCAAGTGATGCTCATAATATAAATAATGCGTACCATGAGGCAGAAGCAGCGGAAGATAGGTACAGTAAAGTTAAAAACAATACTACCTCATATAATAGATCTAAATCGTATGAAACTAATGAACTTGCGAAACAAATTGTGTATGGAGATCAAGATTCAGATAAAGTTAAGCGTAATAAACTTTTAGCATGGATGGATAAAAATCAGTCATTTACCGCAGGAATAATAAACTCATCGTATGGAAAGGGAAAAGCAAGGAATTTGACGGGGGCTACAGCAAGTTTAATTGAATACGCTACAAAAAATGATAATGATAAAGAAGCTAAGGAATTATTAAATATAATGCAACTAGATGATTATTTGGGCAAGGGTATAACAAGTGGAGTTGATACCAGTAACAATCAGAAGGTAAATCCAATCAATAAAAATGGAAATAATATTGATTATGAAGTTATACAAGCCCAAAACAATGCAAATAGTACTTTAAATAATAAAAAAGAAGAGCTTGGAACAAGTGTAACTAGTGCTAAAAATAATAACGGTATAACATCGGACAAAAATAATTTAGACGCTGAATATAATAATAAGCATGGTACAGTGGTTGCGTTAAATAATAGTGCAGAACAAAAATTAGATACTGGAGTAAGAAATGCTAGAGAAACGTTATTAAATGCTAATGGAGGAGATGATGCTTCAGGCGTTTTACAGTCACTTCAGAATGATGCACAAAATCCATCTAGCGATAAAAAACAACCTACACCACCTAATCTAAATACACTAATGGGCAATGACGATCCTAGTAAGGTAAGTAATAGTACAGAAGTAGAATCTTTGATGAAGGATCTAAAACGATAATATTAAAATAGAAAAGTCCTCCAATTTGGAGGGCTTTCTTTTACCATTATTTGGGATTTTATAACTTATTATGTGCGTTTTTACCAATTTTGAATAATAAAAAAAAGGGGATCACAAGAGGAAAGAAAAGTAGAGTAAAAAATAATTTACCGAAAGCATTAAGTTCTAGCTTATTTGTTGGATGATCAGAACCACAACACCTACACCTTATATTTTGGTGATACCCATACTTCTTCCATGCATGTTTACCACATGTAGGACAAGCTACATCCATATCTGTCCCCACCACACAATTATATGCAGGATCTTTGTCTCTGCTGTAAACTGGTGCTGAATCTGTAGCAAATTCAAACTGATGACCACAGTGGTTACAAACAGAATTTTTTCCCGGAACATAATCACGCCTTCCGCATTCCGGACATGGAGTTTTGAGTAAATCACGAAGGTTTATAGGAGAAATTTCACCAATAGTCTTCCCATGCTTCATGAAGTAAACGAAATCGCCACGATGGATTGCGGTATTACCGAGCTGTTCAGATGTAATACGCCATTCTTTTACAACATTCTTCAGATTTTTGGTATCCGGGATTTCCTGGATATAACCGAAGCCTTTATCTTTATCGAAAAACTTCACCCTGCCGGTATAGGAATAAAGGTCTAGCTGCTTCTGTCCTCCATTTTGATATTTATTGGTAGCAGCTTTGTTTTTTACATTGCTCATATTCAGTAGTATCCGTTCAATTAATAATAATTTGTCGATTATTGTAGCACGGTTTAAACAATGAACTTTAAGTACCAAACTATTTTTTTGAATTCATTCCGTTTCATATTTGCACAAGATAAACACTAGACAAGCACACGTATTACACAGTACTTACACAAGACAAGCACACGTATTACACAAGAAGCATATAGTTGGGGGGGGGGGAAAACGGAATTTTCATGATAAAGAAAAATTATCATAAAAATTTCTTATCAATTATACAAGGCTGACCAGTGTGGTATACACAATGAAGATATCAGCGAGGAAGATAAATTGAATAATATCACTCCGTCAGAAAAAGATATTAACGCAGCAAGGAATGCTTTAAACAAACAAGTAAAAGCCCAGACAGATTTAACTGAGCAGAAAGTAGATTCAGGAGCAGCAGCCAACAATGCTCAACTGCAAGGACAAAGCTCAACTACTTCTGAAATCATTAATGGCGAAGAGGGGGATAACAGAGAATATTGGGAAAATGCAATGAGAGAAAAGATGGATGAATACAATAAATAAATTTTAATAAAAAAACTAAAAAACCCATCCTTCCTTAATAAAATATATCAAAAAGGATTGTTATAACTAAGACAAAAGTGAGGACTCCGAGGAGGACTATCACAACGTTAAGTATCCATATTTCAAAAATGGAAGGTGGATAATCACTGCCACAGCATCTGCAACGAATGTCTTGGTGATAACCATATCTTTTCCAAGCGTGTCTTCCACAAACAGGACACGCTTTATTTTTATTAGTTCCAGCTAGACAATTAAAAGCAGGATCATTATCTCTGCTGTCACCTTTTGCAGAATCTGTAGCAAATTCAAATTTATGCCCACAATGGTTACAAACAGAATTTTTCCCCGGAATATAATCTCTTCTGCCACATTCAGGACACGGAGCCTTGAGCAGGTCTCGGAAGTTTAACGGAGTAATCTCTCCTATAGTCTTCCCATGTTTCATGAAATACACGAATTCACCTCGATGAATTACGGTATTTCCAAGCTGTTCGGAGGTAACGCGCCACTCTTTGACTACGTTATTAAGATTCTTGGTATCCGGTATTTCCTGAATATAACCAAATCCTTTATCCTTATCGAAAAACTTTACCTTGCCGGTATAGGAATAAAGGTCTAGCTGCTTCTGTCCGCCATTTTGATATTTATTGGTAGCAGCTTTGTTTTTTACATTGCTCATATTCAGTAGTATCCGTTCAATTAATAATAATTTGTCGGTTATTGTAGCACGGTTTAAACAATGAACTTTAAGTACCAAACTATTTTTTTGAATTCATTCCGTTTCATATTTACACAAGATAAACACTAGATAAGCACACGTATTACACAATACTTACACAATACTTACACAATACTTACACAAGTATTACACATAATTTGCACAACTTATCAGAACAGGCAAAATGCTAAACTGTTATGGTTAAAGGTTTTCCGAGAGCCTCAAAACATAACGCCAAAGAGTTAAGATTAGTAGATTTTCTAAAACTCAAAATATTATTTAACTGCTGCCTGGTCACACCAATACGTCTGGCTAACTCTGCAGGTTTTACCATTAAATCATACATGGTATTGCGAAGCAAAAACTCCTCATATCATAAAAAAATATGATATATCTCTCTTACAGATATTCATTATGTCCATAAAGATGTTATAAACATTGGCGATGCATCATTGCTCTTTTCAAAACCACAGTTCTGGTAAAAATGCATTTCCTTGTCATAGGCAATTACAGCTATTCTAAGATAATCCTGATACTTATCTTTAATCTTATTGATTAGTGTTCTGCCAATCATTTGATTATGATATTCGGGATTAACTAATAAATAATGGACATATGCATTCATTATTCCATCATCCATAGCACATACCATTCCAACTAACTTATCCCCATCATAAGCAGAAAAAACGGTTTGAAAATTTTTCATTGCAATGCATAGCTTTTCCGGATAATGACCTGATGACCAGTCAACTGACAAAAATAAGTCTTCCAGTTCATTTTTATTAAAATCATGTTTATCTGTATATTTGATTCCCAACGTAGCCTCCTATATTAGTTCCATTTCAGATTCCATTTTAGCAAAACCATATTTCTCATATAAAGGTCGCCCCATATCTGTTGCCTCTAATGATATCTGTTTAACTCCACGTTCTTTTGAAACATTAACAAGCATATCTAATGTTTTGTACGCAATTCCTTGTCGTCTATAGTTCGGATCTGTATACATATTCATAATGTAAGCTTTCTTGCCACTGGGATTATGATAGGTCGGCATAACATTATTCCGTCATCTACGACCTGCGGTTCAGGAATTCTTTTCTTAAACTCAACCAAACCTTCGATATAGTCATAGATTACAGCTTTTGCCATCTCATGAGCCTCTTCGAGATCTCTGCCCTGACTTAAAGTGCCTTCCCAACCCTTGCCGTCAATTTCGATCATATAGAATTTTCCATCAGGCGTAATTTTTGCCGAATATTTTAAATAATCTTGAACGTTCATATTTTTTTTCAAAGCGTAATCAACCTTATGTTGTTTATGATACTTCTTTTTATTATTCCGTAAAGCGTTATTGTTACATGTAGTATATTGTATTTATGTGTAAATTATTTATTTTTGTGTTACGGGAATGAAAAATCTGACAGCGTAAATAAAAAGGCCTGAAAAACTCAGACCTTTCTGAATATTAGGAAAGTATCGAATAAGCTGAACTACAGAGAGCTGACGGTTGCCCTGATGTCCTCGGAAGCTTTGGTCTCAGGCAGTACCGTTATTTCCTTCTCTTCCTTATTTGCCAAAACACTGTCACAGAGAACGGTCACGTTTGCCAGACAGGTTTCCGCGTGTTTTTCATTGAACTTCCACTTAGCGTTCTTTTTCTGCTGAAGCAACAGCACATCCTTGCTTAATGAGGTTACACCGATAAATCCTGAGTTAACTACCTGCTGTAAAACAGCGGGAGTTATTTTCTCACCGGTGAGTTCACTGAGCACGGAGGTGCTGGCTACTGCGCAGCCGGTCTGCTCAATGAGATCGTTTAATTTAAGGAGAATATTACCGAGCTTAGGATTCTTCACGATAATACTGATAAGTTCTTTTTCTCTTGGAGTCATGTTTTACCTCGTTGTTCTAATCTTCCACTGCAAAAAAATCATCTGTCTGAATTTTCGGGAAAATTCCCGCATTTTCAGTTTGTTCATCCTGAGGAGCTTCAACAGCCTCGAAAGGAGTGGCTGCCAGACGTATCTGACGCTGCTCCCTCGATGACGGTATGTCGCCTATGTCAAAGTCGCAGAAATTCACGTTCTGCCTGTCTATGCCGGATTTCAAATCCAGCGGTTCATGCTGAACCAGAAATGAAAATATGTTTACGCGGTCCTGATTGTTGTAAACCACGCTGGTGATGTAGTTGATCTCGTCAAATGCTTCAATGCCGTGGGATTCATAGGAATCAAGATAGTTAAGCACGTCGGAAATGCATTTACGGTCTTCGGCAAGTCTTCTTATGTCATCCATGATCCAATGGTTATCACTTTTCAGATAGTCATCCATGGCAACCTGAGCATCGCGCACAAACTGCAGCGAAGCCTGTTTCATAAGCTTCATGTCTCCTTCGTAATAACGGAGAATCAAAGTCCTCTCCACGTCGTCACGAATGCCGTTTTTGTTAACGTCCCACCCCAATATCGGGTTCGGACTTTCCATGTCCGCCATGATAGGGGGGAGCGATCTGTAAATATCGATAAAATCCCGGTCATAGATAAACTGATCATCATCCAGGAAATTGTCATCCAGGGAACTTAACCGATCTATTTTTTCATAAAATATACGGACGTAATGATCGTCAGAAGCGTCATTTCCGGAGAACATCATACAAAGTCCTCCGATGGAGAGAATCAACGCACCAACAGCGATTTTTAAGTTCGTTTTCCGCATTATTCCTCCTACAGTCTCTTCTGAATGTTTCCGATAACACGACCGATCAGAACGCTGATGATTATCATGATTACCGGAATCAGCACATGGTTTACCGCCACCGGCAGAATCATGAACATTACGCCGCCAAGACAGCTGTATATAAGCAGCTGTACCGTGGAATTGGTGACCAAAGGTGATGAATAATCGAAATTACTCTGCTTAATTCTGCGTTGCCAGAAGCCTCCGATAAAAACGGGAACCGATACGAAAAGAAGCACATACGGCAGCCAAATCATCATCACTTCGTATCTAACCAAAAGCTGATATACGATTGAGGTAGTGGCGTTAATCCTGCTCTGAACCAACGGAAACCAGCCGTCACGGGTTCCGAGATCTTCCATTCCCACGGAGTTTCTGCGTTCTTCGTCTGTAGGAATGAAATGCCTTACGACAGCAGTATAAACTCCGCTTTCGATAATCAGGGTCTCATAATCCTTCTTGGCTCGGTCATAGACCTCGTCGGCCAGTTCGGTCCCTAAGGACTTAACGGACATCTTGTATTCGTCGTTAATGGCTCCCTCAACCACATGAACGGGAACCAGCAGGCATATGATGGCCAATTCCGTCATAAAAATGGCAAAAGAGGCTACGTATTTGTTCTGCCACATGATTTTACTCACTCATAAACATTCTGATTTTGTCGTACTGGTGGGCCATATCGCTTTCTATCTGCTGATAGGGGAGTCCGGACATAATGGAAGTGTTTTTCATCAGACTGTCAATGTAAGCCCCCACTCTGGAGGTCAGCGTGTTCTGGCTGTTTGTGAGCTCAATGTCGTATTTGTCGGCAACAATGCTGAATAGACGGTACTTATCGTCTAAACCGTATTTATTTACGGCGTAATCGAACCAGAGAAGCATGCTGGCGTAGTCAACGTACATCATGTTCAGAACATTAAGAAGATTTCTGGTTTCAAGCTTCTGGCGATGCAGACGCACGAATTCCTGATTGTATTCGACATCCTGTCTGCTCATGAGAGACAGGCATTTTCCTATCTCTTCAAGATAGTCGCGATAATACGTCTGTAACTCATTGTAAATTTCTTCCACTGTATTAGTTTTATCTTTCTTCATTGTGCTTTTTCCAATCTTTAAAACTTTTATTATTTATTTTTCTCTTCATTTCTTCAGGTGCCATTGCCTTATCACACAATATCGGAAGTCGTCCCTTAACGATTTTTCCTCCTGAAATTTTAGCGATGAATTCCAGATTAGGTAGGGATCCCAAGAGGGGAGCTGGGAAATAATCCGCTTCTTCCTCACGTAATGTTTCACTTAGTCCTGCTCCGTGCATTAAAGGAGCAGTCGTGTCCGCTGCCGTATTCTGCGCATGCATCACATACGAAATTCTGGTCTTAGGCATTGACTCACATATAAACTCCTGCGTCTCAGGATCTATGGTTCTCAACGAAATGGTGTTGTTGATGTTGCCCAAAACCTGCATTGCCTTGTCTTTACTTCCCAGTCTTGCGGAGAAGTCGGCAATAGTCTGAGTAGCCACGAAAAGACGCATCTTGGCACCGCGACCTTTATTCAGCATGGCTATCATCGGATCGTTAATGGTTTCGGCAGCTTCGTCGACAAAAATGTTTACGGGCTTCAGGTCTTCACCGTAGTTGTAGCGTTCACCCGCTACGGATGTCAGATCAGAGAGAATCATGGACCCGATGGCACTGCCGACAGTGCTGTCAGTTAAGCTGTCCAGGCCGATATAGGCAACCTGAGACTGTGAGATGATCTTTGCGGTATTGGTTATCAGCGAGTCATTTACAGCTTCGGGATCCGGGGACAGTAAAGTACCTAAATTTCCCGAAGTCAGCATGTTTAAAATAGGCAGAAGGTTTGCCACCATCTTTGAGAAATGAGTCTCATCGTGTTCAAACATACTGACGAGACCTTCAAGTTCCGGATTAGGGTACTGCTTCACCACATGGTTCTTAAAGAGATAAACCAGCAGTTTGGCTTTTGCAGTATCCACGCCGTTCTTATAGATTTCCCTTGAATTATCCCTGTTAAATGAGCGAGGCTGTTCCGCAGCTGACGGCAGGGCGTCTATGACCTCTTCAACGGAAACATTATTCTCCTGAAGCCAGAGATTTATGCATTCAACAATAAGAGCCTGCGCACCGCCTTCGAGGTAATGCTTAATCTTTACCAGTGAAGGCTTACAGCGAATCATGCTAAGTCCCTGGGCGATGTTGTTAATGGCCTGCCATGAGAATGCTTTGAAAGGGTCATTACCGCCGTTGGCTGACTGCATCAGGGCTGAAATACGGCTGGCAATTTCAGTCACACGGGAAAAGTTCGACAGAGGGTTAATGCGGGCTGACTTTTCAGGAAATGCCGGATTGAAATATATAAACCTGTCTTTCTGTCCCATGGACACGCATGCACGTTTTGCATTGTCTGCCAGTTCCTTATCACCTTTAGGATCGATAATAATTACCGTTTCTCCGCGAAGAATGCACTGCGTTATGAGAATATCAAACATTCTGGTTTTACCCGCACCGGTGGTTCCGATGATTAAGGTATGACCCTCAACGTGCTTTAACGGCTGCCAAAGCTCCTTTTCCTTCGGTTCAATGCCGTGAATCCAGGCCTTACCCATTGAATACAAAGGTTCCGGCTTATGTGTCACATGACGACGCCATAACCGTTCAACGGTAGATTCACGATAAGCCTGCTCGTACTTGGACCAATCTCTTTTGGTTATTTCATAGGTTCTCTGTACATGGCTCTGTTCCCATTCGAATCCGTAACCCAGCCACATTTCATCAAGACGGTTACCGACCACATTTTTCAGTTCATCAAGCGTAATGAACGTAAGGGCTCGGCCACCGAGATTTTTCTGCAGGCGGTGCAGACGGATCGCATCCGGAGCAGACATGCAGCAGTTAATACCGCATACGGCAGACATTAGATAAAACGGAGAAGAGGGCAAATCAACAAAAAGACCGGTCACCAGGGACGACAAGCCGGCAGTGACATAGAGCCCCGTCTGCCACATCTCGTAATTCTGACGGAATGGCTGCTGGTAAGCAAAAGAATAGAACTTAATCATGTACGTCCTCCTGTACGTTTGTGACTGCCAGGAACTGTCTGGTCATTGACGCGGAATGCCCGGCCAGGAATCTGTTTAATGTCAGTGAATCAATTTCATAATTCCATGCGGAAAGCTGATTATTAATACGTTCACATAAATCGGAAGCGGGAACGTCACACATGTACTGACCTTCTGCCACTCTGGTCACTTCGTTTTCCTTGGTCAAAAACAAAGATTCGTAATCCGGATTCCGGTACTTTTTCAGAAGCTGGGATATAAGCATCTTATGAATTCTTTCCATGGCTGAGGACAGATCTTCCGGAACAGGTAAATCCTCTTCCTCACGGATTTCATCTTCGTCAGTTTCGGCAGGGGAGGCGGGTTCCGCGTCTTTCTCTGCAGGGGACTCTTCAGCCGGAGACATGTCCAAAGCCTCAGTCACCTCTGCGGTTTTGTCATCACAAACATTAACGTCCAGCATGATAAGGGCATTACAGAGCTCGGAACTCAGCAGAAGACCTTCTTCAGAACCTATGCGGGACAGAAAGTTTCCCATTTTGTCCTTAATCGTTATGCCATCTTTCACCAAAACTTCGGCAGTGTTGTCCGGAGTTAAATCCGCACGCAGACTGCGTATATATTCAAGAGCCGGAACTCTGATACCGTATTTATCAGACTGCTGAACAAAAACCTTAGGAGACAGAGTCTTTTTTCCGCCAATCACTTCCGCAAAAAGAGCGGATGTAATATCGTTCTTTTTTAGGTTGTTCAAACAGTTATTTATGATGTTTGCAGTATTGTCATTTCTGATTTCAGGTAACTCCTGAGAAGCATAAAAAGTCTGCATGTATTCCTGTCTGTTAGGAACAAAATGCTTAGGCGGTTTTTTCTTTCCCGAAAGGATGTCTATATCAGTTTCAATATGCTTGATTCTGGTTCTGTGAAGGCCTGCCGTTCCCAACTTCTTATCGGCATCCATGTAGATGATTTTAGGAGCGGATTCCTCAGATTTTTTCTCCGGTTTTTCTTCAGTTTCAGGTTCATTTTTTTGTCCTGAAACAGTGGCTGAAACCTCGACGGATTCAGGCTTTGTTTCATCTTCGTGTAAATTTTCGAATAAGGATAGAGTGATGTCGTCAGCCGACATGTTTTCCTGTTCGGATACGGCTTCCTGTTTTTCGTTTTTTTCACTGCCTAAAAGCAGATCCAGTCCTTTGGAAAAATCCTCGTCATAAACCGGTGTCGCAAAGCTTTCATCCTGCTCGCAGACAACTTCAGATTCCTCAACAAAAAACAGCTTTTCCGGTGGCGGAAGCACCGCCCCGAAAACAAGATCCGCACGGCTGAAAGGAAGCACTTCCAGATATTTCAATTCGAGTTCTTTCAGAATCTCCTTCACGGCAAATCTTTCATTAACCGGAAGAGCGAAATTCTCCTTAAGTCTTGAGGAAAGAACATCAATGTCACTCTGCGTAAATCTGGGCTTAAGCATGATTCTGAAATGAAGTTCGGAACCGGCACAGAAGCCTCTTTCAAATAGATATGATGCCAGCTTTTTAATGTTCTTAGGAACCCCGTGAATCTCCGGCATTTTTTCGATCATTTCATAGAAGGAATCAAAGGCTCTGTGACTCCAGTTGATGTAGATACATTTGGCTCCCAAATATGACACCGAAGAATAGAAGAGAGCAGAGTCAAAAAAGTTAATGCTCCAACGGTTTTCCTGCAGAAGATTTCTTACCACGCAAAGGAAGTAACCGTCTAACGGAAGTCCGTTAGAAATGGAATCAGTTTTCTCCGTTTCTGACAAGTCTTTTTCCACCGAAAGACTATCTGCCTTAATGACCAAATCACGGATGTCATAGAGTGAAGCATCAGCTTCAGAATTCGTAACGTTTAATGCTGCGAAAAGTTTGTAAATGATGCCGGCAGCGTTGCCTGATTCCAGGAAGCTCATTGTCTCCTGCGGGATCAGAGTTCTGGCAATTGTAATGGCGTAATCTTCGTGTTTTTTTCCGCGATTCTGACGATAGGTTATGTAGTAGTGGGATACATGTTTTTCAGCTAACCAGTCAGACAAAGATCCTGAGAACGGAAGCCAGTCCAATCCCTCTTCATTCGTGACTGTTAAATCGGTGGCAACCTTGGCCACATCATGAATCAAAGCAGCTATGGCCACGGCCAGTCGCCATTTGATTTCATATTTCTTTTTGAGTGAAGGCTCAGAGCCGGTATAGGGCAGACTGTTTTCGGCGAGTTTCACGGCAAAAAGACAGGTCTCAAGACCGTGAATCACCAGACCTCCGACACCGTTATGGTGATGGGCCTCCGAAGCAGGTAAAAGATGAACGTATTCCACGTAGTTTCGGACTACGGGAAGAAAGAATTTTTCCGTTACGTTTTTGCTAAACCCTAAAAAACCGGTAATCTGATTTATGAGCTCCTGCTGCCAAGCAATAATTTCGGCTGCCGGAACACCTTCAATTCGGCTAGGTTCATCGCTATTGCATTCAATTTTGACGTTCTTATGTTCATCACCGGCGTTTTCAGGCTGCTTTGAAGGCATTTGCGCTTCAAATGCACAGACCGTTTTCGGCCGACGTGACCAAAATTTGTTGAAGAACGATAAAAACTGATTCATGAATTTAACCCGGTTATTAAAAGCTATGTACAGAATACGCCTATAAAATCACGCAATTTTGAAATTAACCTACAGAAAAACATAAGAAGATTTAGAAATTCGGGACAATTTTGTTCTTATACTGAAAAAAATCTCCCAAAAAAGGAATAACAATGAAATTAAGCAATCTTTTTATGACAGTACTGATGATTTCTTCATCAATTACCGCCTGCAGCAGTTCCGAAGGCTGCCGCAAAGGCAAATGTGATAAGTTCTATAAGGACTACAGCAGGGAAATTATTGAGAAAGAAGACAAACTCATAAGAACAACCAGAATCAACACTCTTCGTCGCAGAGATAATCAACTCGGTGGGGCGGCCGTAAGACAGGAAGGGTATGTGCATGTTCTGGCAGTCGAAGGATGCTGTGAGGGCAAGCCTCCGATTCAGTCGGATCGTAATGACAAATATCTGAACCAGAACATAGGCGGATACAATCTTGATTATGCGGATCTGATTTCTGTTTTGGGTGAATGGGATTCAAGCAGATGCGCAGGTTCCGAACATAACAGAAAAATAGCTGCGGGAATCAGTGACAGCTCACTGAAAATCATCAACTCTGACATCGACCTCGGCAGGTGGGAAAGATACTGCAATCAGGGCAAACACATGAACGAAAACGACTGGGTTTTTGTTAAGAAAAATAACTATAAAGTTCCTGAAAAATTTGAACCTTACTGCATACGCCCGGATTTCACTTATGATGAATATCTGGCAGCGTGGCATTCGTTCTGCAATGCGGATAATAAGACATCAGAAAAATTCATGAAAATCGTAAAAGAAACAGTCCGTCCGCAAAAGCTTATCAGACACTGTAAGTTGCTTAATGATTTCGAAAGAACTTACAAGAAATAATTCTGTTTTTATAAATAACGGCGGTTTCTTCCGCCGTTATTTAACTCTCACTAACACCACATTTTAATTCAAAGATTTTTCAGCCAGTTTTTTATAATTTTCTATCTGTCTCCGGCACTTCGAAAGTGCGTTTGCCTTTTCCCTCAAAACTGAAAATTTTTTCTCGAAACCAATGACCTTGTCTTTAGCCCAGGAAGGAAGTTTTTCAAAGGTCTTCATCGGATAGGAAAACGAGCTGGCACCTTTGGTAAGTCTGGTGGATTTTTTATAGTTCTTTCCGTTAGCGGAAAAGAACTCCAACCTGCTCCAGGAGATTTCCAGGTAGCCGTCTTTCGTTATACGGCTTCTGCAGGACAGATTGACCGGATCCAATGTCTTGTCCTTGGTCTCAATGAACGTATAAAACTCACTTGTAATGACCTTTGCCTGAACGGCTAATGAATACATTTCCTTTTCCAGAATGTCACACACGGAGACGTTTCTGTTTCCGGTGTCTTCCGCTGCCTCCCCGTTGTAGACGAAGTTGGTGGCACTCAGCATGGCGGATGATATCTTCTGGAGCTGTTCCATTTTGTTTTTTGAGGTCATGTCTTTCCAAAGGGTTCTTACGCCTTTTTCGTCATAAACGGATTCCAGACTCAAATCTTCATAAAGTTTTTTCGGATCGTTCATTTTTCTTCCTATTATTACTACTCTACCTGGATGTTGAATTTTTTCTTCCCTATATATAGAGGATGTAAAGTAATTTACATCCATATAGATGTAAGGGATTTGCACCAATCTGACTGTTTTTATAAATGTAAAATTGATTACATCCTATAAGTATTATGTGTTGTGATGATGTCCTAAATCCTTATGGATGTATTTCAGATTACATCCCATTAGATAATGGGATGGGGGATTTAAACTGTGTTCTTCAGTCTGCAGAGAGGACATTCAAGACCGCCGAAGTCGGCAGGGTAGACATAAACGTTTCCGCAGGCGGAACACTGGGTCACTGTAATGAGTCCCTGAATGATGTGACTGATGAGATTGAAGGCCTGATTTATGTGAGAAAAAATAGGAATCACGCCTCTGTCACGGGCACTTCTGATGTAATCGTTATACGCCAGAGCCACTGAGAATGCGTTCGGCTGCTCTTCTTTTCTGTCAGAATTAATTGCAATGTACATTCTGTAGAAAATGGTGATTTCGTAGATATCGCCGTAAGACTTAATCTGAGAAATGATTGAATACGGACACTTTTTTTCGATTGTTTTTACCGGAAAATCCATATTAACTTCATTATAAATTTCCAGTTCGTTTATCAGTGCCCGTTCGGCAATGTTGTATCGTAAGCCGAGAATTGATGAAATAACCCCCAATGAGTAACCGAATTCAGCCAGCTCTATTACTGCTTTTTTCTTTACTCTCACATCTAAATTTGCTGTATCCATATATTTACCCCGTTTTTTTTATTTATTATTTATATTTGATTTTCGTAAATGTCCATGACAAGCATTGTCAGAACATTTGTTGGTTTTTTAGTGCTGTTTATTAATTTTTTTAGGTTTTTCAGCTTGAATCTCGGAATCATTTTGATTTCGAATTTATCTATGTGGGAGCCGAAATTGACGTCGCTGTTCTGTACTACTGCATCAGAAAATTTCTTTCCGTTTTTTCCAAGAATCTGAGCCACATAGTTATCAAAAACTTCTGAATCGTGCAGATTTATAACGATTTTTTGTCCGAAAAAATTGGCCAGACGTCTGTTTATTTCGGCTACTTCATTGATGTAAAAGGACATGAATCCCTTCAGCATTTCATCGTGTACTGCTGAAGGTTTTTTGGAAAAAGCAGCCGGATTAAGGAACTGTTTGTTGTCCTTGCTTTCCTGCAACGATCTGAGACATTCATCAACGGAATATTCGGAAATTTCAAAATGGCAGGTAGAAGAAAAAGCCAATTTTTCAATGTCTTCATCAGATAAATTCAGAAGAATGTCCGTGTATTTCTCATAATGTCTGTAGAATCTTTTCTGCTCGTCGGTGCGCTCGCATTCCGGTGTCTGGTGAATCTGATCCAGATAAGTTTTCAGGAATTTCCATGATACAAGATTCAGGTCCCTGACATTTTCAGACCAGTTTTCCCTCATTGCTGAACCTCCAGGCTAATCAGTTTTTTATAAATTTTTAGTACTTTGCAACCATACGGCAGGGCAAGATTGTCATTCCAGGAATGATAATGGCCTACGGCAAGGCATGCGTTATTTTTATGAGAGGTGTTGAGCGATTTTTTTAAAATTTGGGCGCCTAATGCAACGTTTGTCAGCGGGTCAAGAAGCATTTCTTCCTGACCTGCAGGAATCTTGTCTCTGTGCCAAAACGTGTTGATTTGCATCAGCCCGACATCAACGGATTGTTTCTTTTTAAGCAGTTCTTTGAGTTTGGTTTCCGCTGATTTGTAGTCGGTAAAGTAATAACTTTTTCCCTTTGAATTCAGCGTATAAGGATGAGGCTTTATGTAATTTTTTCTGTCTGCTCTGCGGTTGGATTCCTGCAGTGCCACCGCATACAGCAAGTACGCGTCAACCTGGTAAATTTTTCCAACCTTGCCAAAAACAGAGTTTTCAATGTCTGCAGCATGAGCATGATTTACCGCCAAAAGAATCATTATGATCCGCAGATAAAATTTAAAATTCGGCATATAAATATTTAAAAGATTGTCCCTAACGCTAAATGTGATTATATTAACAAAAAACTAACAAATATAACAAATATAACAAGTATAACAAATAAAGCGACTTTGCTTGCTTTTGTGTTTGTTTTTATCTTTATCTTATAAATAACTACATAAAAATTAACAAAACTATCATTTTTATTTATATTGGTAGAATCATTTCATTTGTTATATCTGTACAAGAAAAAGCCTCCAAAAAAGGAGGCTTGTTTTGAAAAAGACTAGTCTTGTACCGGTTTAAAAGACCATCTTACAGATGATTTTTTTCGATAACTGTCTTCATCTTCTGGAGTAATCATAACCCCTTTGGCAGCCAGAAAAGCTTTATAATCAAAGCTTCCTTTAGCTTCTGTTTTTGTGTATATACCAAATCCTAAGTCGATCTTTGCGATATTTTTTTCATTCATTTCTTTTTGAATGATTAAAAATCTTTGATCGATTTCTTTCTGGATTTCTTTTATTTTTTCTTCCAATTCAGTTTTTTGAGCAATAAGCTCCTTTAATGAATAATCGTTGACACAGGGTACCTGCTGTTCTTCCTGAACATCAGATGAAGGTACATAATTTGCAACTTTTAGCCAAAAATTAATCGTTTTTTCTAAAAGTTTTTTCAGAAATTCCTCATCTCTTTTGATTAGAAATTCCTGATATCTGTACATTTTTTTGTCGTCAACCAAGGCACAACATAACATTGCATTTTTGTATCCGGTGACCAGTAATTGATACTGAACCTGTATCCAGTACTTCTTATAGGTCTCTGAATTTATTCCATGCTGTTGCAATTCATTAAAAACTTTTTCTGAAAGACATTTAACTTCCAAATCATAATTTTGTCCGTTAAAGACACATTCCCCATCCAGGGAACATCTCAGTAACGGTAAGATTTTGTTTTGGAAGCAGCCTGAGCTTTTTACTTTAACGTTGTTTCTATGGGTACTGAAAAACTGAAGAACGCTTTCTTCAAATACAACACCTCTTTGTGTGTATTGATTTGAAACGTTCTTTGGTAATTTTTTATCGACCTTTTCATCGAAAAGATCGGCTATTTTTTTACCAAAGTGTTCGCCTTTTTCAATAATGACTGCTTCTGTTGCAGTCACACCATCTTTACGCCATTGCAGCCACTCCTGGCTTCTTTGACTCACTAAAACCTCATTTCCTGAAGAGGAGAGAACAGCATTGAATAAGTTGTTCTTCCTATCCGGATCCTGAAGGATTTCTTTAAGTTTGTCGTAATATTTTTGTTTTTCCATTTTTAACTCCTTAAGTTTAAACCGGACATCCATGGAAAAAGAATGTTCGGTGAAACAGGCATGGAAATGCATACCTAAACGACCTGTAAGGAGTTCCGGACATGCACTGGCATGCCCAGTCGATGAAATGACTGCAGAACAGTCGGTTGTATGTCTTTATCGTAAGACATTAACGTTTTCGCCTTAGGCGTAAACTCTTGTTGCAAAAGCAATTGAAAATTGCCTGAAGTAATTTCCAATTACTTTCAAGTTTTGGTTAATTAGAATGGTGTTTTACCGTTGAAAAAATTCTGTTTTATTTAAGGAGTTATGTCTGGAAAATTATTCCGGTTTTTTAAGGTGAAAGTCTGTGCTTTCGTGGGTGAGGTTTTGTTCCTCATTGGATGGAATTTATTCTAGTTTGGTTCATGTTCTTTTGCAAGATTTTTTAAATTTTAGTTATTTGTTAACAGCCTGATTTTGTTTTGGCTGCTCTCTTGTTTTATCTTACTATTGATCTTCTATTGATCTTACAGTTCTTACTATTCTTATAGAACGTTAAAAACATGTTAAAAAACCTTATTTTTCAACGTATTGCCACTGTTTAAAAAATAAGCTATTGCAAGTTTTTGAGGAAGTATTGCAAGTTTTTGAGGAGGCATTGCAAGTTTTTGAGGAGCTATTGCAAGTTTTTGAGGAGCTATTGCAAGTTTTTGAGGAGCTATTGCAAGTTTTTGAGGATGCTAAAAATTATTTTTAACAGTGTTACACACAGATTGAGATTATTTATACACATATATATAATTGTTTTACAAGATTAATTATGTTTGTCTACTTTTAGAAGATTTATATCTATGAGCGATTTAGAAAAATTATTGAACCTCGATGAACCTGCGCCAGACACTGATTCAGTGTTGTATAAGCCTAATGAACTTATTGCAGTTATTTCATCGAAGGATATCAATAGAAATGCCAGGCATTTATTTAACTATTTTCTTCGGTATGCGCAGTTGCAGATAAAGTTTAATAAAGAGCACTCTGGTAACGAGTTCTGTCTTGATCTTAGCGGTTTAAATGAGCTTGCTGGTATAGATAAACATAATCAGAATCGTATCGAAAAGGCTCTGGATCGCCTCATGGAACCGGTTAAATTTAGAGATAAGGATAACCCTAATCATTATACGGCCTTCAGTTTAGTTCCAAGAATTGAAGTTAATTTTGATAAAGGGCTGTATAAGTTTAAATTGGCTGATGAGGTAATGGATCTTTTGGGGTCTACTACATACTTTACCAAGATAAATTTAGTAAGGTTAAATGACTTAAAAAGTAAGTATTCATTAGTCTTTTATGAATTGATAAAAAGATATGCAACTGCTCCAAAATTCCCTATTTTTTCTGTGCGTGAATTGCGAGAAATAACGTCAACATACGAAAAAAAAGCTTATGATAATTTTTCAAATTTTAAGAGAAATGTATTAGATGTTGCGATAGATGAAATCAATTCCGTTACTGAATTTAATGTAAGTTACGACGCGATACGCGAGCAAAGAAAAAAGAAAGTAGCTGCTATTAAATTTCATATTTCCGTAAAAAACAACTCCCCTACTGATGAAGATTTGGGAGATATTTCTGATGCTTTTTGCTTAGATTTATTAGGCGCTCAAGAGTGTGATAAAGATTATTTGGATGTTTATAAATCCTATAAAAAGCTGTCCTATGGAAGGTTATCTTTATCCAAATTTTTCGACTATACATATAAGTATTCCCTAAGTTCTTTAAAGTATTTATTGGAAAAAGCTGAAGAGGGAAATTGGAAAACAATAAGTCTAGAATGGCTGGAGGAGCGCAATACTTTACCTAGAAAAGATGAGTTTTTATTAGAACGTTTATTGTCCAGAGTATCAGAAGAACACCTTAGTTTTATTAAGAAAAAAATAATTGGTTCATATGGTTTTGCCTCAGTTATTTTAAGATTAAAGAAAGCTTTGAAGGCCGACGAAGTTCAGGAGCCGATTCTTTAATTTACAAGGCTATTGCAAGTTTTTGAGGAGACTTTGTAAGCCAATAAAATCAATGACTCCGGTGCTATTGCAAGTTTTTGAGGAAACTCTGCAATCCAGTAAAATCATGGCTTCCTTGGTTATTGCAAGATTTTGAGGAAGCACTGCATCTCTTATAAATCCAAGTGCCTGGCTACTATTGCAAGTTTTTGAGGAAGTTTCACAGGCCTGTAAAATCAAGGGCTCCGAAGCTATTGCAAGTTTTTGAGGAAACTCTGCAGCCCTGTAAAATCAATGGCTTCGATGCTATTGCAAGTTTTTGAGGAAACTCTGCAGCCCTGTAAAATCAATGGCTTCGATGCTATTGCAAGTTTTTGAGGAAACTTTGCAGGCCTGTAAAATCAACGGTTTTGAAGCTATTGCAAGTTTTTGAGGAAACCCTTCAAGCCAATAAAATCAACGGTTTCGATGCTATTGCAAGTTTTTGAGGAAACTTTGCAAACCAGTAAAATCAAGTGCTCCGGTGCTATTGCAAGTTTTTGAGGAAACTCTGCATCCCTGTAAAATCAAGGTCTCCGGTGCTATTGCAAGTTTTTGAGGAGACTTTGTAAGCCAGTAAAATCAATGACTCTGGGGCTATTGCAAGTTTTTGAGGAAAATTTGCAGGCCAATAAAATCAAGGCTTCCGAAGCTATTACAAGTTTTTGAGGAAGCACTGCATCTCTTATAAATCCAAGTGCCTGGCTGCTATTGCAAGTTTTTGAGGAAACTTTGCAAACCAGTAAAATCAGGGCCTCTGAAGCTATTGCAAGTTTTTGAGGAAAATTTGGTTCATCACGGAATTGTTGGGAGACCGAGTGAGGACTGGTATCTGATTAGTGTGAAGAAATAACCTTCATCCCGGTACCCGAATGCAATTCGTTTAGCCACTTTAATCTTATTATTTGTGCCCTCCAGTTTTCCGGTACTGATGGGATGGGTAGCGTGAGCTACCAATCCTTTCAGTCGCTTTACCTTAAGCTTTGCAAACTTCTGCAGTTGCGGTATTCCGCTTTCCTCCGCTGCCAGAAACCATTTCATCCATCCATAGTAAGCTTTTTCTTTATCACGTAATTCAAACAGACGGTTCATTTCTTCTTTCATTGCATAGCAGGTGGCCAAATCACTGTGCGAGTTAAGTATTTCATCTAATGCCTCTCCTCCGGACTCGCTAAGATTCCGACTGTTGGTTAACACAGCCCAGCGTGCCTTTTTAAGCCTGGTGTAACCCTGACTTTCATTCCGTATGTTCTGTTTAAGTTTCTGCAGGGTTTCTTTATCATCAACAGTCCCAGCCAGTTTTTTTAATTCATTTGCCTTATCCTGATGCTTTCTTGCTTCCTCGAGTCTGACGGAACCGAGAACATCCTTTCCGTACTGTGCCTGCATATGATAACGGTCATAGACAATCTCAGTTTTAGGCATGTATTCTTCAACAAGACGGTTAAAGGAAGCGTTCATGTCCATGGCAAATGCCTTTACATTATTTAACCGTTCCATGTCATACTCCTTGAAGAACTTCCTGAAATCTTCCATGCCACGACCTTGTCCAACCCACAGGATTTCTCCGGTTTCCAGGTCCATTACGCAGGATGCATAGCTGTGGCCTTTGTGTATTGCAAATTCATCAACCGCAAGATATGTAGGTTTGTATCCGGAACGCTGAAGTTCTTCTTTACGCTTTCTGAGGAATTCATCCATGAAGCCAAGATGAATTTTCTTAACTGTTTCCCAATGAAAGCCGGTAATCTCAGCAACTGCAGAAACAGGCATGTTCCTGGATAACAGTCCTTTAATCCATTCAGCTGCCCGTATGGTTATTCTGGCATTCGGAACTTTTGCGGGGATGGGTTCCATAAAATGATGCCCGCATTCTCTGCATTTATAACCATGATAGTGAAAAACAAGACTTTGCCTGTGTTTTGGAAGAAACGGAAAATCCTTAATTTCCGTGGAATGTCTGGCATGAACATACACGTTCATTTTCCCGCAAAAAGGACATCTCATGTCCGACGTTTGGCGGTTGCTTTCGAAAGAATAAACGGATTTTAAGGTTTTTGGGTTGAAGCTGTGTGAAACAGGAGTAAATGGTTGGCAAACTGAGTTTATCTGTGTATCATACGTCTGAAGGGGCATAAAGTATCTCTGTTGTATTTTTGTGTGGGAACTTAAATACTAGAATACTTTTGCCCCTTCTTCAATATCTACATTCCCAACAATTCCGAGAAGAACCGAAAATTTGCAGGCCAATAAAATCAAGGCTTCCGAAGCTATTACAAGTTTTTGAGGAAGCACTGCATCTCTTATAAATCCAAGTGCCTGGCTGCTATTGCAAGTTTTTGAGGAAACTTTGCAAACCAGTAAAATCAGGGCCTCTGAAGCTATTGCAAGTTTTTGAGGAAAATTTGCAGGCCAATAAAATCAACGGTTCCGGTGCTATTGCAAGTTTTTGAGGAAGCTTTGCAGGCCTGTAAAATCAACGGTTTCGATGCTATTGCAAGTTTTTGAGGAAACTCTGCAACCCTGTAAAATCAAGGTCTCCGAAGCTATTGCAAGTTTTTGAGGAGACTTTGCAGCCCAGTAAAATCAGGGCTTCCTTGGTTATTGCAAGATTTTGAGGAAGCTCTGCATCTCTTATAAATCCAGGTGCCTGGCTGCTATTGCAAGTTTTTGAGGAAACCTTGCAAGCCAATAAAATCAACGGTTTCGAAGCTATTGCAAGTTTTTGAGGAAAACCTGCAGGCCAATAAAATCAATGCTTCCGAAGCTATTGCAAGTTTTTGAGGAAACTCTGCATCCCTGTAAAATCAAGGCTTCCGAAGCTATTGCAAGTTTTTGAGGAGACTTTGCAGTGCCTGTAATATCAATGCTTCCGCAGCTATTACAAGTTTTTGAGGAAGCTTCGCACCGCCTGTAAAATCAAGGGTTCTGGAGCTATTGCAAGTTTTTGAGGAAACTCTGCATCCCTGTAAAATCAAGGTCTCCGAAGCTATTGCAAGTTTTTGAGGAAGCTTCGCAACATCAGTAAAATTAAGGCTTCCGAAGCTATTGCAAGTTTTTGAGGAGACTTCGCAATGCCTGTAATATCAATGCTTCCGCAGCTATTACAAGTTTTTGAGGAAGCTTCGCACCGCCTGTAAAATCAAGGGTTCTGGAGCTATTGCAAGTTTTTGAGGAAGCTTTGCACCCAGTAAAATCAATGGTTCCGGTGCTATTGCAAGTTTTTGAGGAAACTCTGCAAGCTAATAAAATCTAGGGTTCCAAAGCTATTACAAGTTTTTGAGGAGACTTTGTAAGCCAATAAAATCAACGGTTTCGATGCTATTGCAAGTTTTTGAGGAAACTTTGCAAGCCAGTAAAATCAGGGCTTCCCGGGCTATTGCAAGTTTTTGAGGAAGCTTCGCAACATCAGTAAAATTAAGGCTTCCGAAGCTATTGCAAGTTTTTGAGGAAACTCTGCAAGCTAATAAAATCTAGGGTTCCAAAGCTATTACAAGTTTTTGAGGAAGCAGGTATTCAATTAACTTCCGGTAACAAGTTATCTATTATCCTTCTATTAATATAGTATGTAATTTTCAACGTCCCTGTCCCCTATCTATAAATTCAGAATAATTTTGTTCCTCTTCTATTAATATAAGGAATGCAAAATCTTAATTGTCCTCAAAAATTTAAAGTTGCCAAAAAGTTTTTGATAACAAAAAATCTTTTGGAGCGTTATCATTGTTTTTAGCATGGTATCAAAACTTAAAAGTTTTGAACCTCTTCGAGTGACCACGTAAAATCAATGCCTGAAAGGGTGTCAAAACTTAGGGTCAAAAGTCATTGGTAAAATTCGGCAAAAATGGTGAAAAAATGAACTACGGATACGCAAGAGTCAGTACGTTGGGTCAGGCCAGAGACGGAAACTCTCTTGAAGCTCAAAAAACAGCTTTAAGGGAAGCCGGGGCGGTTGAAATTTACTCTGACGCATTTACAGGAACAAAAACTGACAGACCGGAGTTAAACAAGCTGCTCGAAAAGATTGCTCCGGGCGATACTTTGATTTTTACAAAGTTAGACCGCGTTGCCAGAAATCTTGCTCAGGGAATTGAATTAATAGAAAGACTGGCTGAGAGGCAGGTTAAGGTTCATGTTCTTAACATCGGAATCATTGATGAGTCTCCTGCAGGAAAATTAATTCGTAACGTGATGTTAGCTTTTTCTGAATTCGAAAGGGACATGATAGTTCAGAGAACCAAAGAAGGAAAAGCTATTGCTAAGATGAACCCGGATTTTAAGGAAGGGCGTCCAAAAAAATATTCAGCTGCTCAAATAAATCATGCCAGGGAACTGCTCAAGACAAATACCTATGCTAATGTAGTAGCCATGACAGGTATAAGCAGATCTACCTTGAAGCGTATTAACAAGGATACGTAAACAACTTCAAATATAGTTGTTTATAGACGTAGTTTTTTACAGACAATGGTACACGGAATTCCTGTGCTGTTTATTACGGGGATGTCAATAGAAAAGGCTTGATGTTCATGCTAGACTGTATAATATGAATACAGCCTGTATATGTCATATTCAGAGGTAATCAAAAATGTTGAAGTCTATACGAATCGGAGCGGAATCATTCCATAAGCTTATTGAAAGTGACAGCTACTACGTTGATAAGACATCCTTTATCAAAACCGTGTTTCAGGATAATACAGCTGACGTAATGCTTATTACCAGACCTAGACGATTCGGGAAGACTCTTACCATGTCTACCTTCCATGATTTTTTTGCTCTTGATCCGAAAAATCCAAGTGACGTGTCACGTCAGAAAAAATGGTTCAAGGATACCAAGATCTTCGAGGATAAGGAATTCTGTGCCAAATACATGGGAAAGTTTCCTGTAATATTCATTTCCCTGAAATCTGTTTCCGGTAATGACTTTATGGGAGCATACCAACAGCTCGGCAGTACCATATATAAAATGCTCTGTCAGTTTGATTATCTGGCTGAAAGTAATAAGCTTAAGGCCGATGCCATTAATGATTTCAAACGTTTAAAAAACGAAACATATCTTTGTGATCCGGAAAATAAAAATGCCGTTAAGAACGCACTGGAAAGGTTATGTTATTGGTTAAGTATACACCATGAAATTAATCCTATTCTGCTTATAGATGAATATGACGTACCTATAGCCAAGGCAGCTCACTATGGTTATTACGATGATATGATTGACATAATCAGTCCGTTTCTAAGCAATGCCTTAAAGACTAATATGTATCTTGGCAGGGCTGTGCTTACCGGATGCTTAAGGGCTGCCAAGGAAAGTATTTTTACAGGGCTTAACAACCTACAGATCTGCTCTGTTTTGGATACCGGCGATGATGATATCTCTAAGGGAATAGGTTTTACCCGGAAGGAAACTCAGGATGTTCTTTCATACTACGGACTTTCAGACTTTTATGAAGAAGTAAGAAATAATTACGACGGATACTACTTCGGAACAATCCACATGTACTGTCCGTGGGACGTGATGTCATTCTGTTACTCTAATTACAAAAAAATAGGAGTTGAAAATAAAATCATTACGGCAGACAACTATTGGATAAACACCAGTGGTAACGATGTAATCGAGGAATTCATGGGGTTTATCAGGTCTGAAAACATTGATAAAATGCAAGATCTTTTGGATGGTAAATCAATAACCACGGAGGTAAAAACATCTCTCTGCTACGGTGATTTGAAAAAACATGATGTTGCCGACTTCTGGACTCTCTTGCTGTATACCGGATATCTCACTTTTGATCCGCAATACCGATCTGACAAAAAATACGAATACAGATTGTATATTCCAAATGAGGAAATAAAGGACTGTTTCAAATCGAAGATCATGGATTTCTTTGAAACAAATCCTGAAATGAGGAACAGTACCGATGAACTGGTAAAAGGTTTGTTTAAAGGGGATGCTGAAACCGTAGAGAACAGCCTTAACGGACTTCTGGCAAAATACGTGTCCATCAGGGATTTTTCCACTAAGGCTCCGAAGGAAAACTATTACCACGGTTTTATGAACGGACTGCTGGTAAATGACATTTCCCTCATAAAGGAACACAAATCCAATTTTGAGTCAGGTGATGGATATTCCGACCTGATTCTGCTGTCTTCAAGCAGGGATATGATATCCATCCTGGAACTGAAAATAGCAAATCAGGAACTGGATGACAGAGTGTCAATATCAGAAAAAGCCATAGATCAGATAATAAAAACCAGATATGCCGATAGTTTTATGGGAAATAAAACCATAAAGTCAGTTTACGCCTTCGGCATCTGTTTTTATAAAAAGAGTTGTTCGGTCGTATGCAAAAAATTGAAATAAGTTCTAACTAACGACAAATGTCAAAGAAAATTAAGACCTGTATTTTACATTTCTTTTTTGGAATATTATTTACGTCTTTTTTCATTTTGTTCCTCGTAGGAGAATTTCCCAGAATACAAAAGATGTATACAGGCATAACTCCTCAGGGATATTCCGAAGACATCGGAATAGTCGATGAGAGATATTGCTCCAGGAAGAGTGGATGTGATGTATACGTACATTGGATGAATTCTCAGGGAATTAAACAAATAACAAGGCTTAACGATGCGGATCACTCTGTAAAAGTGAACGATCAGGTAAAATTTATTTACCAGCCGGGTACTCCTCACAAAGGACTTATAATTGAGAATCTCTCGTTCAGAAAAATTTCTAAAATGGTATTGTCGTTTATTTTCGGAATATCTTTTCTATTTACTGGAGTGCTGATATACAAAAAACGCTAAAGACTGATGACATATCGTGGTAAGCTCTGCTACTTATCCTTTTTCTGTGTCAAACTGATACTGTGTAATATTGTAGCCATGCAGTGCATTTAACGTTTATGCACTTCAAAAAGTATACATATTTTAATAAAAACAATCTTCCTCAATTTTTTTATCCGTATGTTCTGAGATACTTTCAAGAGTTTTAATTTTTACGGTACCAATTATCTTCACATAATGATTTCATACAGCGTTTTAAGTTAATATCGTATGGTGCAGGAGCCACTCATGTCGGAAACCAAAGTTAATTTTTTCAACAAACTCAAAAGTACAGTCATAAACAAATCCAACTCCGTACCGGATATAACCGGGCATATAATTGGCAACTTTAGTGTTGAGCGAAAGATGGATATTCCATCCGGAGAAGCAGATATATACCTATGCTCAAACATCAATCTGAACTCAGACGATAAATTTATTCTAAAGTACTACAGAAGAGAAAATGCCGTAAAACAGGAAGTCATTGATAAACTCAGAAGCGTTGACAGTCCTTATGTAGCACCAATTTCAGACTACGGGGAGTACAATGGTCATCAGTACACCATACGTCCTTATTATAAAATGCCAGCACTTTCTGACGTTTTAACTGCAGGAACCAGATTTTCCGAAGAAGAACTAAGAGTCTTTATCATACCTTCAGTTATCGAAGGACTCAGAGCAATTCATGACGCTGATATTCTTCACCGAGATCTAAAGCCAGGAAATCTAATTCCGGATGACAATGGTGAACATATTGTTCTTATTGATTTTGGAATCAGTTCCAATACCGACGGCATGACATTCGTGATGACGCAGCCTGGCATGACTCCTTTCTATGCAGCTCCGGAAGCCATTCAGGGGATCTTTCACCGGGAAACTGACTACTACGCTCTCGGAATAACCATATTTGAGCTTTTTACTGGCTATACTCCTTTCCAGAATCCGGGAATGTCCGGAGAAGAGGCAGCCAAACTCGCTGCCATCAGTAAAATCGAGTTTCCGGATGATTTCCCGGAGAATCTCAGAAAACTGGTGCTTGGCCTTACCTATAAAGATATTTCACACAGAAACGAAAAGGATAACCCTAACAGACGCTGGGGGTATGATGAGGTAAAAAGATGGCTTAACGGGGAAGATGTTCCGATTCCAGGTGAAAACACAGGTACCGGAGTTACCGAATCGACGACTGTCCCTGCTTTTCAGCCGTATCGCTTTAACGGCAAGACATACACTGAAGAAAAGGAACTTCTTTTAGCCATGCTTCAGCAGCCTGAAGAGGCTTTAAAGGATTTAGGCCGAGGAATTCTTTCTCACCACTATTATGGTATCAATGAAAATAAAGGTGAACTATGCAGTTCGGCCGAAGGAAAAATAGGAAAGGATAATCCTGAAAACATCAGACATCTCAGCACGCTTATCTACAGTCTCAGACCTGATATCAGGGAAATCATGTTTAACGGCAGAATGTTAAACGGTCTTGAAGAAGTTGGTAAAGCCATTATCGATGTCGTAATCGAGGAAGCTGTTAAAACCGGGAATCTCCAGAATAAAAAATCCGACATTATTGCTCCCGTTAAACAGTTTGCATTATCAGGTATTCCGGAAGACTATGCCTCTCTTATTTTAAAAAGTACCGAATATAACCGGATTATTGCAAATGTTCGAAAGCTCTGGAGTGAAAAACAAAACATTTACTCAGATACTGAACTTGCATTGATTCTGGGATATTCCATTTGCAACGATCGCAGGATCCCTGTTAATGGCAAAGTCTATGACAGTCCTGAAGCATTCAAACAGGAAATGAAAATTCTTGTTGAAAATGATCGTAAGGCATACACGGAATTCACCCAAAAAAACAAAGCGGATTTGGATTTTTTGGAAGAAAAACTCCCGGACACAGCATCACGGAAAACTATAGCGGAAGCGTTGGCAGACGCCAAATGGGCTGTTTTTGGTGATAACGAATACCTCTTTAAAAGTGGTCAGGATTTTGAAAACTTCATTGATAAGCTTGTTCAAGAAGAAAAACCTTATGAACTCCTAAGTCTGTTTAACCGTTATAAAACACCACTTAAGGATGTTTCAAAGAAAGTATGGAACACTGATTCCAGAACAAAACTTAAAAAAATTGTTTCCGGATTTATCCGAATCGGTGAATATCTTTTTACCGGAGAAAAGGCATGTCTGGATTTTCTTAACGGTGTTTTAGAACGTGGACAAAAAGAACCTGCATATCTGTTAGGCTTCATAAAGGTTCACCAAGCCCCATTGGACAAAGCTGCTGGTACTTTCCCGGAAATTAAAGAAGCTGTATCCAAACTCTATGCCTCAGGTGAAAACGTGATAGCCTTGAATGAACATTTATTCCCGGGAATCACAGAATTCAAGGATTTTATAGATATTGTCTTATCGCGCGGACACAGTAATCCCGGATATCTCGTAGACTTTATGAGACGGCATAAAAAAGCATTACAGTCTCTTGAAAACAAAAAAGGTATAAATAGTATCATAGAGCCACTTAATAAGGCTTTTGGTGAACTTATTTCTTTTGATAACCGAATATTCACTAACGTTAAGGATTTTGATGCATACATTGACAGTATTATAGAACAGGGAAAAAACGATCCCAGATTTTTAGTCAGCTTTACCAAAAATCTCCGTCAGGAAATTACAGACCTGCGAAATGGAAATAATTGCTGTTTGGAAGCGTTGAACAGACTCATGAATGCCAGAAACAAAATTGTTTCATTTGATGAATATATATTTCCAACAGTCACGGAGTTTAGTAGTTTTATAGAAAACATCCTGCAACAAGGACAGCAGGATCCTGCATTCCTTAAACGCTTTATCAAGGTTCATGAGAAAACCCTGACCATATTTAATAGAGTAACCAGTCTTTCTTCCATTGTAAAACCGGTTTTGGATTCCGGAAATGAGGTTATAGAGCTTGACGAATACACCTTCCATAATGCCGATGACTTTAAGAAATTTGTTAATGGGATTCAGGGAGAAAATAATGAGGGGACTCTGCATATGGCAAATTTTGCAAAGGAGCATCACGATATTCTCACTCAACTTGAAGGTTGTTCTACTGTAGCAACTCAGGTAAAGACTCTTCTTAAAGCTGAAAACGCCACAGTGAAAGAAAAAGCTATTAGCGTAAACGGAGTTAAATATACTCCTATTACAATTACAATTAATAAAAAGGGAGATATTATCAAGTTTGGCAACTATCCTCAGGACAGCAACGGCAGTAAATCTCCTATTGAATGGCTGGTACTTGATGTTAAAGAAAAAGAAGCTCTCCTTATCAGCCGTTATGCTCTTGACTGCAAACCATACCACAGAGGAGCAATCACATGGGAGGATTGTGATCTCCGAAAATGGCTGAACAGTGATTTCTTAAAATCAGCATTTTCTGAAGAAGAAGCCAATAGGATAAAAGAATCAGAACTTAAAAATGAAGATAACCGTCAATATCAAACCAGAGGAGGAAATGACACCAAGGATCGCATATTCTGTCTCAGCGTTGCTGAAGCTGAACAGTATTTTAGCAGTGATGAAGACAGACAATGTCGACCTACTGCTTATGCCAGAAAACAAGGAGCTTATGTTAGCAACGACTGTTGTTTCTGGTGGCTTCGGTCGCCGGGCAACGGTCAGAACCTCGCAACGTACGTCTATACGGTTGGGGCGCTCATTCTTTGTGGCAACGATGTCAATGGTGGTAACCTTGCTGTTCGGCCCGCTTTACGGATAATCTGCAATCTGTAATCTTCTAATCTGAAATCATCCGACCGCGTTGCGGTCGGTAATAGCCATGAAAATACATGTATACTAGAATTTTTAATGATAAGTGTCACTTATCATTAAAGAATGACCTGCTTCTTAATTCTGGTAAATAAGCGACTCTATAAAATGTTTCGGAAAAATAGAAAAATAGAAAAATAATCAAAAACAAGACATGATTGTTCAGAGAACAAAAGAAGGAAAGGCTTTTTCCAGGACAAATCCTTACTTTTAGAAAAGAAAACATAAAAAATATTCATTTAATCAAAATAATCGTACCAGATAGATGAATAAGACAATTACCTGTGTTAATGTAGTTACTATGATCAATCTTTAAGCCAATCAATAAAGGGGGCTACATGGAAAAAGGAGATATTATTAAATTCGGTAGCTATCCTTGGTACAGCAATGGCAATATATTACCTATTGAATGGCTGGTGCTTGACATTACAGAAAATAAAGCTCTTCTTATCAGCTATTTTGGTATCGCCCTCAAGAAATATCACTATGAATTTGTCAATATAACATGGGAAGATTGTGATCTTAGAAAATGGCTGAACTACGATTTTATAAACACTGCATTTTCTGAAGATGAAGCAAAAAAGATTAAAGTTTCAGAACTTAAAAATGAGGATAACCGTAAATATCGAACCAAAGGTGGAAATAGCACCAGGGATCGCGTATTCTGTCTAAGCATTGCAGAGGCTGAACAGTATTTCGATAGTGATGAAGATAAACAATGTCGGCTTACTTCCTACGCTCGCAATCAGAGTACATATGTTAACGATAGCAATAACTGTTGTTACTGGTGGCTTAGATCCCCTGGCCATATTCAGAACGACGCTGCGTATATAAACTCAGGCGGTGTGCTCCGTCTGGTTGGTATCCCTGTTATCTCCGCTGAACTCGCTGTTCGACCCGCTATATGGATAGATATTACTTCCCGCAAATAAGTTTCCCCTGAAATTTAAGCGGAAAATATGAGATACTCTATATAACGCTTCAGTTCACTTTATCTGGTGCAGGAGATTATAAATGTCTGATACAAAGATAAATTTCTTTAACAAACTCAAAAATACAGCCATCAACAAATTCAGCTCCGTACCGGATATAACAGGACAGACCGTTGAAGACTTTTATGTAGAGAAAAGAATGGAAATTCCGTCAGGAGAAGCCGATATCTATTTATGCTCAGGTAAGGAAAACCATGCAGGTAAAAAATTTATTCTCAAATATTATAGAAGAGAAAATGCCGTTAAACCTGAGGTTATTGCTAAACTGAGAAGCATCAGTAGTCCCTACGTTGCTCCGGTTTCCGGATTCGGAGAGTTTAATGGGCATCAGTATACGATACGACCTTACTATGAATTCCCTGCTCTATCCGATGTATTGTCTGCCGGAACAAGATTTTCTGAGAATGAACTGAAAACCTACATTATTCCTTCCGCTATCGAAGGACTTAAGGTTGTTCATGATGCCGGTATTTTACACCGCGACCTTAAACCAGGTAATTTAATCCCGGATGACAAAGGTGAACATGTTGTTCTTATTGACTTTGGTATCAGCTCCAATTCCGACGGCGTCACCTTTGTAATGACCCAGCCGGGGATGACTCCTTTTTACGCTGCTCCGGAAGCAATCCAGGGTATCTATCACAGAGAAACTGACTACTATGCTCTCGGAATAACAATATTTGAACTTTTTACCGGCTACACTCCATTCCAGAATCCTGAAATTTCAGGAGAAGAAGCAGCGAAACTCGCTGCCATCAGCAAAATAGAGTTCCCTGATAACTTTCCGGAAAATCTCAGAAAGCTGGTACTTGGACTAACCTATAAAGACATCTCCCACCGAAACGAAAAAGACAATCCTAACAGACGCTGGGGTTACGATGAGGTAAAAAGATGGCTTAATGGGGAGAATGTTCCGGTTCCCGGTGAACTCACAGGTACCGACAGTGCAGAATCCGTAAAACAGCCCGCCTTTCAACCGTATCGCTTTAACGGTAAGACATACACTGAAGAAAAGGAACTTCTTCTTGCCATGCTACAGCAACCTGATGAGGCTCTGAAGGATTTGGGCAGAGGAATTCTAACCCACCACTACTTTATTCTTGATGAAAAGAAAGGAACTTTATGTAGTTCTGCCGAAAATAAGATTGGTAAAAACAGTCCGGAAAACATCAGACATTTTTCTAAACTTATTTACAGTCTCCGACCTGATATCAAGGAAATCATGTTTAACGGCAGAATGATTAACAGTATTCATGAAGTCGGAAAAGCTATTATCGATACAGTAATAAAAGAGGCTGTTAAAACAGGTAATCTACAAAGTAATAATTCCAGTCTTATCAATCCGGTAAAGCAGTTTGCATTATCCGGAGTTCCGGAAGACTATGCCTCTATTGTTCTGAAAAGTACTGAGTATGCCAAAATTTTGGCCAATGTACGAAAGCTTTGGTGCGAAGAAGATAAGAGAATTTACTCAGAAACTGAACTTGCCCTTATACTTGGATATTCAATTTGTAACGACCGCAGAATTCCTGTTCATGGTAAGGTTTATGACAGCCCGGAAATATTCCGGCAGGAAATGAAGCAGCTTGCCGAAAAAGATCGCAAGGCATACACGGAATTTACCCAAAAAGCCAAGGCCGATTTGGATTTTCTGGAAAAGAAGCTTCCAGATGCTGATTCCCGTAAAGCCTTAACCGAAGCATTAGCAGATTCTAAATGGGCCGTATTCGGGGATAACGAGTATTTGTTCAAGAATGGTGAAGATTTTGAAAACTTCATAGATAAACTTGTTCAGGAAGAGAAACCTTATGAGCTTCAGGGACTTTATTACAGCTATAAAACACCACTGAAGGATGTTTCAAAAAAAGTATGGAACACAGATTCCCGAACCAAGCTGGAAAAGATAGTTTCCGGCTTCATTCATATAGGTGAACATCTCTTTACTGGAGAGGAATCCTGCAGAAAATTCCTTAACAAAATTCAGGAACGAGGTCAAAAAGAACCGGCATATCTGCTGGGCTTCATAAAGGCTCACAAGGAATCATTGGATCGCGCAGTTAAGTCTTTTCCCGGAATCAAAGATGCTGTATCAAAACTCTATAATTCCGGTAAAAATGTAATAGCCTTAAATGAACATTTATTCACCGGCATAACAGAGTTTAAGAATTTCATAGATACTGTTACTGCGCATGGTCATAAGGATCCAGGATACCTCGTAGACTTTATGAGACGGCATAAGAATGCTTTAAAAGCTCTTGAATCAAATGAAAGTATCAGTAATATTACTGAGTCTCTTAATAAAGCTTTTGCTGAGCTTATATCCTTTGATAACAGAATATTTACCAACATTCATGATTTCAATGCTCATATCGACAGTATTATAAAACTAGGAGAAAACAATCCAAGATATCTAGTTAACTATACTAGAAATCACCGTCAGGAGATTTTTGACCTCCGAAACAAGGATAATCGCTGTAATGAAGCATTAAACAGACTAATGAATGAAAGGAACAGAATAGTTTCCTTTGACGAATATGTATTTCCAACTGTTGATGAATTCAGAAGTTTTATAGATGAAGTTCTCCAAAGAGGACAACAGGATCCATCATACCTTAAACGTTTTATCAGGATTCATGAAAAAGCTCTGACTCTCCTAAACGGAGTGAGCAGTCTTTCCTCTTTTGTAAAACCTATACTGGATGCTGGAAATGAAGTTATTGAATTAGACGAATATACATTCAGCAATGCCGGTGACTTTAACAGTTTTGTATCCGAACTTTCCAGTGAAGACCATAATAAAAGTCAGCGTATTGCTAATTTTGCCAAGGAACACCATGACAGTCTTATTACGATTGAAAGTAATGTTTCCGTAGCTACTCAAATAACAAATATCCTTAAAGCTGAAAACAACAGAGTGAAAGAAAAAGCTATCAGTGTAAACGGCGTAAAATACACTCCAATTACAATGAAAAAAGGAGATATTATTAAGTTCGGCAACTATCCTCAGGAAATCAATGGCAGTAAATCACCTATTGAGTGGCTGGTGCTTGATGTTAAAGAAAATGAAGCTCTTCTTGTCAGTCGTTACGGACTTGACTGCAAACAGTATCACCATAATTATACTAGTATTACATGGGAAGATTGTGATCTCAGAAAATGGCTGAATAATGATTTTATTAAATCAGCGTTTTCGGAAGAAGAGGCTAAAAAGATTAAAGTATCAGAACTTAAAAATGAAGATAACCCAGGATATCGAACCAGAGGTGGAAATAACACAAAGGATCGCATATTCTGTCTCAGCATTAATGAAGCTGAACATTATTTCGGAAGTGATAACGACAGACAATGCAAACCTACTGCCTATGCACGAAAACAAGGTGTATATGTTAACAACGACTGTTGTTTCTGGTGGCTTCGGTCGCCGGGCTACAGTCAGAGTGGCGCGGCGGGCGTCTTTACTGACGGCGCGCTCAGTCTGGGTGGCGACCATGTCCACCGTGATGACTACGCCGTTCGGCCCGCTTTACGGATAATCTTTGATGAGGAACTGGAACGTAAACAGCAAGAGGAACTGGAACGTAAACAGCAAGAGGAACTGAAACGTAAACAGCAAGAGGAACTGGAACGTAAACAGCAAGAGGAACTGAAACGTAAACAGCAAGAGGAACTGGAACGTAAACAGCAAGAGGAACTGGAACGTAAACAACGTGAGGAATTGGAACGTAAACAACGTGAAGAAATGGAACGCAGACAGCGTGAGGAATTGGAACGCAGGCAGCGTGAGGAACTAGAACGTAGACAGCTAAAAGAACTACAAGCACAGACTTACAAAGATTTTTTAGCAATAATAAAAACAGAAATTAGAAAAGGGATGATTATTCCTTTTGGTAGCTATCCTCAAAACGAGAATAGTAGCAGAGTCCCTATTGAATGGATTGTACTTGATGTTAGAAAGCCTTCACTTGCCAATCGTTTATTCAATAGGGATAATAAAATTGAAGCTCTCCTTATCAGCCGTTACGGACTTGACTGCAAACAATATCACAATGTATCTGCCGATATAACATGGGAAGATTGTGATCTAAGAAAATGGCTGAATAATGATTTTATTAAATCAGCGTTTTCGGAAGAAGAGGCTAAAAAGATTAAAGTATCAGAACTTAAAAATGAAGATAACCCAAAATATGGAACCAGCGGTGGAAATAACACAAAGGATCGCATATTCTGTCTCAGCATTAATGAAGCTGAACATTATTTCGGAAGTGATAACGACAGACAATGCAAATCTACTGCCAACGCACGCAATAAGGGGGCATATGTTGACAACAGCAATAGCTGTTGTTACTGGTGGCTTCGGTCGCCGGGCTACAATCAGGGCCACGCGACGTTCGTAGATACAGGCGGCGCGCTCTTTCTGGATGGCCGCATTGTCGACCTCGATTACTGCGCTGTTCGGCCCGCTTTATGGATAATCTGCAATCTGTAATCTTCTAATCTAAAATCATCCGACAGCGGCGTAGCCGCGGAATCTCAGCGTAGCGAAGCTACGCTACTCTCCGACCGCGAAGCGGTCGGTCGACTTTAAAAATGCATTATTTTTGGTATAGACATAGTATAAAGAAAATAAATTATCGGAGTGTACATGTTCGCTAAAAAAGACAATCCGAGCTTACAGTAATTACACGTGCAAATGAACTCAGTTCCTACATCATGACTGTAACCCAAAAATCGCCAAAACAGTTTCGCTTCACCTTTACCGGAAGACTTCAAAATGCCAGTTTGAATGTCCTGGAATATCTAATAAGAGCCAATGAAACTCCTCTGGACGCAAAATCTCCGCACGACTGTGTTGAAAGATTATCATTTCAAAGAAAGGCAATGACAGAGCTTGTAATTATCGGTTACATTGCTGTAATGGCCATGGAGCAGAAATGTATTCTTGCTAAACAGTGTGAACAGATTTCCGGACTTGTTACCGACTGTCGTAATCTTTTAGGCGGTTGGATGAACAGTGATAAAAGAAGAATATCAGGTAGAAATTCATCTCAGTCATCTGACTTTACAAATAACATGTAATAAAAATATTTCTAATAACAATTAACCTAATTAAATGGTGGTATAATTTGTAACAGGGATAGAACTGCAAAAGACCGATGTTAGTATCTGGTGGCTTCGGTCGCCGGGCAACAATCAGAACAACGCAACGAACGTAAATACAGACGGCGCGCTCAATCTGAATGGCAACAATGTCAACAATGATAACAACGCTGTTCGGCCTGCTTTACGGATAGAAACTACCTTCCCGTAATTATAAGTTTCCCCACCGAAATTTAAGCGGAAAATATGAGATACTTTATATAACACTTCAGTTCACTTTACTCAACTTTCCCAGTATATTTTCTAGGAAAGTTGAGTAAGTTATACAGCGGTGTATCAAGACAAACGTTCGTTAGGGGATGCTAGCGTGGGTGTGTGCGACTTACGAATCATCCAAGAATTTAGATCAGTGCGGTATTATGTGATAACAGTATAAAAAAAGATGTTTATTTTACAGACGGTTCACAAAAATCATACGGAAGTTAAGCAAAAAATTATCTAACAAAAGTAAACTGAAGAAGTTGATTTGAAATTTCTTAATTTGAGGTTTATGCAGATATATGAAATGCTTGCGTTTTCTCGTTTTTCTTCCTGCTTTCTTTTATTCTGGATTTGCTTTTGCCATCCCTAATATATGGACTACTGGTTTTGGACAAGGAAGGTTGGAATATCTTATCAGTAATAAAAAGATTACCTTGAGTATAAATTGTAATATCGGGGATGTGCCCGATAGTGAGCATGGTTTAGGTCTTGAAAATAGTAAAGGAGTTAACTTATTCACACAGCCAAATCACACTCTATCGTTTTTAATTAATGGTAAAGCATTTGAGTTTGGTACTAATGAGACCGGAATAGTAGAATCTTCATTTCGCAATGCGGCTAATGAGTGGAGAGATTTTATCGAGGCTATACATAAAGCAAATAAAATTGAAGTTTATTATGACGATGAAGTAATTGTGGAATATAACCCAAAAAATATTAATTTAGAAGCCATGAAAGACATGACCGAAACTTGTTCGCCGTTATTTGACAGAGAAGAATTTCTTGAGTATACGAGAGAACAGGATGAACTTGTAAAAAAGGAATTATTTGGGAAGTCAGAGCTGTTTGTCGGTGAATGGATTCACCGGGATTTTCCGGAGTTTTCTGTCATTATTGAAAAAAATGGAGATAAATACAAGGTAACCGATCTGCATACCGTTCCTGAATCTACCACAAAATGCGTGTATACAGCGGTGAAGACTAGTGATAACAAGCTTAAACCTGTTGAGAAGAAGGCCCCGTGCACTATCTATAAGAATAATAAAGCAATGAAGGCCGAACCTTCACCTTTGAGATACACCACAACTTCCGTGGAGTTTAGGTAGGAAATCTATAATTTAGGACATCCATTCCCCATATATCGCGTAAAAACCGTCTAATTTCTCATAAAACATCTTAATTAAGTCCTTTTTTAATGCCTTTTAG